>Ga0206931_1138_pt1 | contig 22564 bp, 12 predicted proteins | sample Alteio_BWOrgHeat_17_FD_152946 | JGI IMG/M metagenome (GOLD analysis project Ga0206931, IMG submission 152946) | Enriched cells from forest soil in Barre Woods Harvard Forest LTER site, Petersham, Massachusetts, United States -... | ecosystem: Environmental > Terrestrial > Soil > Temperate forest >...
TTAGAGATCTCGCCAACACAAAAAAATTAGCTTTACTTATAGAATCATCGCAAAATGCCAGATTAGAAATAGGAAAATTTTCAGACTTCAATTTTTCATAATTGCAAACTATGATAATACACACAGCAAAAAATATGGACCAAATTTTTTTCATACACAATTTATTAAAGTTTAATATGTTTGATATCCTGGATATTCTGCACTAACTGCATTGGCGGCTGCTTTAGAGAATGAATTTGTTAATGAAATTGCTGGCGAAGAAGTGCCGGATGGCTTTGCAGTTAAGACAGATGGAGATGTAAAACCCCAGTCCACTCTAGCAACTATTAAGTCTTTGCCACTATTGTCATAATTTTTAAGTACAAAATAGGTTTCAAAATTTGTCTTATCCTCATGTTCCGCTACACTGGGGATATCTTTTAATGTTATTTCTCCTGAATTAGTTGATGCATCCCATGTTGCGTTTGCGTAATTGGGGTCCGATAAATTATCGCTTGAGTTATAATATGGAGTTCCGGGATTTGCTTCTTTGTCACCGTTCCTTGTGTGAATTTTATTATCTACGACTGTCACATTATAATCCGGTGCGCCCGGTATCTCTGCAGGTGCTGCCGAAAATCCATGATGAATCTGAATTATTTGAAGCCCATCGCTACTTTTATCAGAAATCACTTTTATTCTTAAAAGCGCAACTAACGGATTCTTCTCTGTATAGTCAACACTCTTCTTGTCGCCTGTCGTAGGATCCACTTGCGTATCTGTATGCTGATATCCATAAAAACCGCCACTGACCTTACTGACAGAAATATTTGCATTGTCATTATTATCGTCTATTCCGTGAGATTTCCTTTTGTCTTCCGCATATCTTCTAGCATACTCTTCTGCGCCTAAATCAACTTTGCGAGCCATTCCATCTGGATCTATAAATCGAATGGGGTTATCAAATGCATAGTTATAAGAAGAAAACCTTCTCGTTCTGTCCGCAAGCGGATCAACATTAAACCACCTGCCAATTTGCGGATCATAGCTTCTTGCTCCAAAATCGAAAATTTCCAATCCACTACCATCGCTAAACTCTTCACTCTGTATTTCCTTACCAACAAATTTATATTTGGTCTCTAATTTTCCAGTTGATTTGCTACTTATCCCTACCTGCGTTAACCCATACGTATAATAATGGCTTTCTTCCAACAACGGCCCCCGATGGTGCTGTATTGTAACATTATCAAAGAACACATCCTGTGGGCTTTCATTGCTCACATATACATAAAGGTAGCCATTTACTTAAACAGCCGGTTGGCTCTATACCAAACGGCTGTTTAAAATTTTAAGCTTTTGCTTTCCAAATTTCAGCCCAAAACTTGCTCTTATTATAAGTCCGTAGTACTGCGCTAAATCATACGTATAGCAACTCGCTTTATTTTAATTTTGCTGAACACTACTCATAGCGGGGAAGGGAAGCAAATTTCAATATGGCGTAAAGGTCATCCAATATTCCATGCCTGCAAAATCATGCGTCAAAATACTTTTCGCCTTTTCATCATCCCAAAATGTTTTATCGTATTCAAACGAAGAAATAGGGATATAAATATTGCCGCTATAACCTGTGGCTTTCTCGCCTGTTTTTGCAAGCGGCGAAAAACAGAAATTACCCGTAACTGGTGTTATAAAAATCCGTAAATACTCTTTACGATTAGAAAAATATTGCCAACTTTTTTTAACTGTAGCCAGCCTTTTTCTTCGTTTTAAAACAACATCATCAAAGTGTTGAAGCTCATCATAGTGCTTTTGGCTAAATGAAAAATGCGGCGTCTGACGAATATCTTTTGGGTCTATTTCGATGCCATTGCAACACTTTGCCAAATCTTCTTGCGAGTAATCACTTCGCAAGAGTTTACATAATACAATTTTATGATTTGGTTTTATCGAATCTGTCGGAAAAATCCAATAATATCGCTGCAAACCGTGCATGCCAAAACTAACATAGTGATCAAACGATATAATAACGTATCTGCCGTGTATCTGGCACCTACAAACATTAGGAAGTAAGCCAAAAAACAAAAAAAGGGAAAACAAAAACTGTTTCATACTCATATATTGAAAATATCTCTTGACTAGTTATCAAATTTATCGACTGTCTTGTCTTTTCCATTTCCCTTCACCGCAGAGTGTCCCTTCCCTTTTCTGCAGAGTGTCCTTCGCATAGCTATGTGTAAGGCAAGGCACTCTGCGGCATGCTTAGTACAACAGCCAAATATAAAACAAAAAGCCCGGCACTATATTATCTTTATAACATGGGTGTACGAAAAAAAGTCCCCTATAACAACAGCATATATTTTTTTACATTTACATGCGCCCGCTGGCTGCCATTATTTAAAATATGCAACGCTTATAACGTTGTGTATAACTGGTTTGATATTTTAAAGGCCGGCGGCCATTATATAATTGGTTATGTAATAATGCCACATCACGTACACGCCATAATAGCTTTTAAAAATAGCCCGCAGCCCATCAATACAATTATTGGCAATGGTAAAAGGTTTATGGCCTACGAGGTGGTGCAAATATTGAGGAGTAAAAATAAAAACCTGCTGCTTGGAGAAATGCAGGCCATGGTAAATAGCATTGACAGCAAAAGGAACAAAATACATAAAGTTTTTGAGCCATCATTTGACTGGAAAGAATGCCGCGCAGAGGCATTTATTCAGCAAAAGCTGCAGTACATGCATCTAAACCCATGCCAATGCATGCCGCGGCTGGCTGCTGTGCCAGAGGAGTATATACACAGTTCAGCAAAGTTTTATATAACCGGGGAACAGGGTATATATACAGTAACAAGTTATATGGAATTGCAGGATATTGATTTAACAAGATGATGGAGAATTGCCGGCTTTTGTACCTTTATTTAGCTTTTGTGCTAAACCTGCCGCAGAGCGCCTTGCCCGCGCGCTTGGCTATCCAAAGGACACTCTGCGGAGAAGGAAAAATTTTTACTTTTCAAATTTCAGCCCGAAACCGACTTTTATTAAAAGTCCGTATTGCCGCGCTAACTCACAAGCATAGCAGCAAGCTTATTTTAATTTTGCCGAGCCCTAATGATAACGGGGGACATCTGCGATGTCATAATAAAAAGATTTTGAGTATTTTAACATTTTAGAAAAAAACATCCCGGTACTATATGTAAACATTTCTCCAACAGCATCTTTTTTCCAGAAAGAAACTCGTGACTTAGTGAAAAATATTTGTGCTTGGCTTGAATCTTTAAAAAAAAGAGTTTTCATTTTTTTAAACGTTTTATCGAATCTGTCAAAGCAATTCAGACTGTTTGTTATAAAGCTATCTCTTTCGATCTTAGATTTAAATGAATAGCAGCTATTATTTACATAAATATTTCTTTCCATTAGAGGAAATGTAATAACACCAGCCTCACCAAAATAGGCAATCAATTTGGCCATGTCATCAATAGTATCTACTCTCTTTATTAAACTATCATATTGATCATTTTTAAAGGTGAAATAATTCGTAAATGGCTTGCCATTTTGCATAAACCCCTCAATTTTAATTAATAGAACCGTGTCGTTAACTGAAATACAACTTTGTCCTGCCGCCTCTTTCATTATTATAATTTGGCTAAAGCATAAGAGGAACTTTAGAAAAAACTTCTTGTAATATTGAATTTGCATCAACTTTAGGTAATTTGTTATTGTTAATTAATAAATTAATATCATTTTTATTTGGCATATCAGCTTGGTGAACACCGTCATTATAACTCCCAATCCCGTCTTTTGCATTATCCTGGTCAAAATACAGAGTATGGAAAATTTCATGTATTCTATTCCTCATATCATCCTTTTTTTGATTCATAGTTACGTCATTATTTCCGAAAGTAAGTCCTCCATCAGATTTGTATAGCGGCGTGCCGTCGTCAGTAGTTGCCTGATTACCAGTTGCCGGATCTAATACAGGCTTATCGACAAACTGCGATATTTTTGTTGAGCTCCCGTTTGTAAATGAGTTGCCATCTTTATCACCACATATATCCTTCTGCGCCGCTGCCTTCGCGCGTATATCCGCACCATCGCCTCCAGCCTTAAACTTTAAATCAAAAGTTACTGAATAGCCCTTATAGTTACCCTCTGTTACCTTATACCCTTGCTTATTTAAATATTTGTTTATATCTTTTTGCATAGCCGCTATTTCCTTTGGCGAATATTTTAATTCTTGCCCAGCGTTAGAGCCACCATCCTCGCTTCGTACATAGTAAACAGCACTTATCACGATAGTTTTCTTTTTATCGTTAACAGCGGCTACGGCATTTTTACCATTAGGATCAATAAATGTGATTGGATTATCGAGTGCATAATTGTAAGGCGAAAGAGGAAAATATTTATCAACTTTCGGGTCTATTACCATCCATCTCCCTATTTGTGCATCATACATCCTTGCTCCATAATCTTCCCACTCTAATCCTTCACCAGTGCCAAACTCTTTATGTTGCAATTCCTTGCCATTATACTTATACTTATTCTCCAATCTTCCCGCTGCTTGGCTGCTTATCCCCGACTGCACTAGCCCGAACGGATAATAGTGGCTCTCTTCCAGCAATGGCCCACGGTGGTGTTGTATGGTAACATTATCAAAGAACACATCCTGTGGGCTTTCGTTGCTCACATATACATAAAGGTAGCCATTTTTTGGTATTATTGTTGGCAGGTTGGCGGTTAGTACCTGCTTGCTTTGCCCGGCTGTTATAGTGGGTATTTGCGTTACCCCGCCCTGTACATAATTAAACCGTTCATCAAGCAGGGCCCAGTTCAAAAATGCTTTGGGGGCTGCGCTGCTATAAGCGGCATCCTTAGCTGTTAAAAATGCTGTTAAGCCGGGGCCTGCGGCCGTGCTTATAGCGCTTTCCTGCGCTGGTATAAATTTACCGCTGGCGGTACCTATCACTCCATCCGCAAACAGGGTGCCCAGGCTGTTAAGCAAGCTTGGCTGGCTGCCTGGTGCCTGCACTGCGCCGCTGTACCATGCGTAGGTACTTGCAGTTAAAGTATCGCCCGCCATCACCTTTAGCAATATACTTGGGTCAACCCGTTTATTCGCACTGTTTAACTTGCTTACAAAATGGTTGCTGGTATCGGCACCTGTTGTCGGCTCGAAGCCTGCGGGTACTGCATATTGGGTACTGCTCACGCTGTCAAATAACGCGTTCTCCACAGTAGCATTTTTATTTTCCATCGTAGCGGCGTAGGCATCAACCTGCGCTTCTTCCGTCAGCGTCATGCGAACATTTCCTAAATGGTCTTTTATAAAATAGTCATATACGTACTGTATGTTGCTGGTTACCCAGCTGCCGGCAGGGTCAATTAATTTGGGGCGTATGCGGCCTTCTTCATGGCCTATATACTGCAGGGTATCGTTCTGGTAAATAAACGCGCCTATATAAGTGGTGGCAGTATCTCTAGCACCGCCTGCGGTGCTGTCCACGGTTATCTTCCTAAGCTTGGTGCCCATTGCGTTATACACATAGTTTACCGTGCCCCTGCCTTTTACATGCAGCGTTTGTGGCAGGTTTAAAAAGTTATAGGCAATGGTATCAATATGCTTGTTATTGTCAAGGTTAAGGTTGCCGTTACCATCATACCTGTAATCATCATTGGTGTTGGTGCTGTCTTTAAAGTCACCCAGTGGGGCTGTTACGCCGCTGTTATCTGCTACCTTGGCCAGTTTGTTGCTCCAGAGATTGCTTTGCTGGTAGGTGTAGGCCAGATGGTCAATCACGCTGCTGGTGTTTACCACCACACCTTTTTGTTGCATCAGCAGTATGTTGCTGTTAGCATCATAAGTGAGGCTATCTACGTTAAAATCAAGCTGGTTGCCCTTGCTGTAGTTGCTGCCGATTTGCTGCGTAAAATCGCCTTTCAGCAGGCGGTTTATATTGTCGTAATCAAAGCCATAGGCCTTGGCGCTGTCATCGCCATTGGTTTTCCATATTATGCCCGCAATATTGCCATTGTACTGGTTTTGGTTAAAGCCATAATCGTAGCTTATATCCATGCCAAACCAGTTGCTGGTATTGGTTGCTGTAACAGCGTAGGTACTATTTATACCTTTTAGCCTGTTGTATACGAAAAAACCGTCTGTTTGAGACGGTTTTTACATATCAATAATAATTAGGTTTTTAACGCTTTAGATATGTGTAACAGACCTAATCCCCTTTTTTAAATATATTAACAATACAATTAACGCAATTGAAGCCACTATATAAGAAATTAAAAAAAAATTACCTCTTTTTATAACCTTTGGGGAGTAAGTTAGCGCCTCTAAGGTTTTTTTTCTGATTAGGGCAACAAAAAGCAGAAACCAAGGGCAAATAAAAATCATTCCTTTAAGAAGTGTTGCCCCTCTGTGTTCCTTATCCAAAGGGATAACAGCTGTGCCATTAAAAATAATTAAAACGGCAAATACATTTAGGAAAGATAACATTACTAATGCTGCAATCGTATTGATATACTCCATGCCGTATGTTTTCCCTTTAGAATAATACCTGTAAAAAAGATAAGCTACAAAATTTAATAACTTCATATCATTAAAATTTATCAAATAACCAATCTGTGAACCCTGTCACATCGGCAATTACCAAGATTGTTGTAACAATCGGGTTCGTTTTCACGAAAATTAGCACTGTTTGCCCAACTGCTTTGGCGATATGTCCAACAGTAGGATCGTCCCATGCCTTTTTAATAGATATAGCTGCAGTGGCAATTCCCGCCACCTTTCCAACAACCTTAAATACTTTAGCAGTCGTCTCCGCTAACTCACCAGTTTCTTTTAACTGTGTTGCAATTTGTGCTTCGGTGGATGCGTTTCCGGCAGCTTTTGCCGCTTTACCGGCTTTATCAAGCCCAACCTCAACAATCTCGCTGACACTCATTGTTGTTGCAACTTTTTCCCATTCTTCCATTCCTTTTTTAATATCCTCCTCGGAAGCCTTTTGCAATTCAGGAGGGGGCGGCAATTTGCTTAAATCAGGAGGTGGCGGCGGCCCTGGGTCTGGCTGTTGCGGCGTATCATCCTGCGGGTCTGGCTGAACTTGTTGCGGCGATGGCTGGGGCTGACTCGGCTGCGGCTGGGTTGGCTGAGGCTGCTCTGGCTGCGGCGCAGGTTTTTCCTGTGGAGGGTCAGGCTGTTGCGGTTGGGGCTTGGGTTGCGCCTTAGGCTCCTTTTTTACAGGTAACTTTAGGTTCAGCTTGCCTGCTGTGTCCTTTTGGCCGCTTAAGCCCTCTGGATCTGCATAATTAATCGGATTATCAAAACTAAAAGCGTAGGGGCTCCAGTTACGCATCTGGTTGCTTAATGGGTCAACTTGCCAAAACCTGCCAATTTGAGCATCATACATCCGCGCATTAAAATCCATTGTTTCAAGACCATCACCATTACTAAACTCCTGATGCTGTATTTCGTTGCCATTAAACTTGTACTTGTTTTCTGCTTTGCCGGCTGCCTTTGCGGTAAGTCCGGCCATTGCCAAACCAAAAGCATAATAATGGCTTTCTTCCAACAACGGACCGCGGTGATGCTGTACGGTAACATTATCAAAGAACACATCCTGTGGGCTCTCATTGCTCACATATACATAAAGATAGCTATTTACTAAAACAGCAGCCAGGCTCTACACCAAGCGGCTGTCTAAATACCTTGTTTTTATCTCTTTAAATACACGCCAGAGACAGGGCTTTTATTTTATCTCATAGCTACGAGCAACAGAGAACAGTTACAGCTTTTTATTCTCCCACGCTAGGGAGAGTTGGGGGTAAAAGACGGCTTTAATACCCTGCGTTAGCTGGAAAAAAAGCTCATTTATTCCCCTAATTTCAAACATTCTCTTGGCTAATATTGCGTTATCGCAGTTGTACAATTACCTTCTTTTTTATGCATTGTAACACGGGTAATTATGAGGCTTGAGGCATCTGTCTGCATATTATTGTTGGGTATATGAGTAACACTGTCAATATTTTTGTTAAAATCTTTGGCCAAGAATAGCGCCAGTGTCTTCAAAGGGGTATAGTCACCAGCTTCTTTTTTAAAAATAAAAGGAGCATTATTATCATTTTTTGAGTATTGAAAAAATTTGTCCGAATCATTTACCTGAATTAGGCCTCGCCGTTCGTAACTGGTCAACCTAAATATATCAAAAATCGTTACGGACTCAAGAGAATCTACATTCTTTACAACGGAATCTGAGATGTACTTTATTAAAGAAGTATCAACCAGCAAAGCGACTTTAGATGCGCTCATACATTCAATGATCTGTACCTGCAATTGTTTTGACCTGTTGTTATTGGAAGAATCAACAGTTTTACAACCGATCAACGCGATACAAATACAATAGATTGCAACTTTATTCATTGTTAATGCTTTAGTACTTGATTAGTTGTTTGCCTGGGATCGTTTACTTCCGACCAACCAACGTCAAATTGCCCGCTTCGGTTTATATAGGCTCCAAACACCATTACTCTATAACTTTCGAATTTCTTATCGGATGTTACTTGAGACCGAAGTGCGTAATGGGTTCTAATTGGATCGAAATGTTCTTTTCTCAAATTATTCTCGAATGTTATAGCATACCATTCATCCTTGATGGCACTGCCATCGTTCCATTGAGTTTCATCCTTAAATCCATGATTATAGCTCCATAAATGGCCTAATTCATGCCCAAGTTTTTGATAATCACTTATCTCTTGTACACCGTCTGAAGTTGCAGCAACATCCTTTTCGTCCCAATTAATATAGGCGGTATTTAAAGATGCAATATTTGTATGCTTGTCCGAGGTAAAGACGTTTTTATCTGCCAAATCGTCTTTTCCGCCTGCTTCTTTTATATTATACGCAGGAGACTTGGGCTTTGACATTTCATTAAGGGCCTCCCTGCCAAAAGTTCCCCCAAAGGCAATCGCATTTAACGCGCTCAAGGTTCTGGAAGCAAATTTATCGTTTCCAACTTTATATCTTTTCCCTTTTGCATCCCAAAGGTTGCCATTTTGATAAAATAGTTTTTGATTATTTTGCCCATAAACGAAAACACTATCACCGTTTACATCTATAAACAATACCGGATTTGAAGCGGCGTATTGGTAAGGCGTAAGCGCATAGTATTTACTTGCGAAACGGTCCATGGTAAAAAACCTCCCTATTTGACCATCATACATCCTTGCTCCATAATCAGTCCATTCCAAACCCTCACCCGTACCAAACTCTTTATGTTGTAATTCTTTCCCATTATATTTCTTCAAATTCTCCAATTTTCCAGCACTTTGCGAGCTTATCCCCGCTTCTACCAGCCCAAACGGATAATAATGGCTTTCTTCCAAGAGCGGCCCCCTATGGTGTTGTATTGTCAAGTTATCAAAAAACACATCCTGTGGGCTTTCGTTGCTCACGTACACATAAAGGTAACCATTTTTCGGTATCACAGTTGGCAGGTTTGCTACTATAACCTGCTTGTTTTGGCCGGCGGTTATAGTGGGTATTTGCGTAACGCCGCCCTGCACATAATTAAACCTGTCGTCAAGCAGGGCCCAGTTTAAAAATGCTTTTGGCGCGGCACTGCTGTAGGCCGCATCCTTAGCGGTTAATAATGCTGTTAGACTAGGGCCCGCTGCCGTGCTTATGGCGCCTTCCTGCGCGGGTATAAATTTGCCGCTGGCGCTCCCTATTACGCCATCAGCAAACAGCGTAGCTAAGCTGTTTAATAGGCTTGGCTGGCTGCCGGGCGCCTGTACAGCGCCACTATACCATGCATAACTGCTTGCGGTTAAGGTATCACCCGCCATTACTTTTAATAAAATAGTTGGGCCAACTCTTTTATTGGCACTGTTAAGCTTACTCACAAAATGGTTGCTCGTGTCCGCGCCTGTTGTCGGCTCAAAACCTGTAGGTACGGCATACTGTGTGCTGCTTACGCTGTCAAACAGCGCATTTTCCACAGTGGCATTTTTGTTTTCCATGGTGGCTGCATAAGCATCTGTTTGTGCTTCTTCGGTCAGCGTCATGCGTACGTCACCTAAATGATCTCTTATAAAATAATCATACACGTACTGTATGTTGCCGGTTACCCATCCGCCTGCTGGATCAACCAGTTTTGGCCTTATGCGGCCTTCTTCGTGGCCTATATACTGCAGGGTATCGTTCTGGTAAATAAAGGCGCCTATATAAGTGGTGGCGGTGTCTTTTACCGGGCCGCCAGTACTGTCAATAACTATTTTTCTAAGCTTAGTGCCCACCGCATCGTACACATAGTTTACTGTGCCCCTACCTTTTAGATGCACCGTTTGCGGCAGGTTTAAAAAGTTGTAGGCAATGGTATCAATATGCTTGTTATTATCAAGGTTCAGGTTGCCGTTGCCATCGTAGCGGTAATCGTCGTTGGTATTGGTGCTGTCTTTAAAATCGCCTAACGCGGCGGTAACGCCGCTATTATCTGCCACCTTGGCAAGTTTGTTGCTCCACAGGTTGCTTTGCTGGTAGGTATAAACAAGGTGGTCAATCACGCTGCTGGTATTTACTACCACGCCTTTTTGCTGCATCAACAGTATGTTGCCGTTGGCATCGTAGGTAAGGCTATCCACATTAAAATCAAGCTGGTTGCCCTTGCTGTAGCTGCTGCCAATTTGCTGGGTAAAATCGCCCTTCAACAGGCGGTTTATATTGTCGTAATCAAAACCATAGGCCTTGGCGCTGTCGTCGCCGTTTGTTTTCCATATTATGCCCGCGATATTGCCGTTATACTGGTTTTGGTTAAACCCATAATCGTAGCTTATATCCATACCAAACCAGTTGCTGGTGCTGCCCGCCGTGCGTGCATACGTGCTGTTTATGCCCTTTAGCCAGCCTTTTATGTTGTAGCCATAGCCAAGCGTTTCAACAGGCCTGTTGCCAAGCTGTTTGCTGCTTACGCGGCCTAATTCATCATAGCTGCTGTTTTGTATGGTCTCAGCGGTAGTACTGTTGTTCAGGTACTTCTTGGTGGTAACCAGCCTGCCTGCCTGGTCGTAATTCATGGCGGTGGTTAGCTGGTTCCATTTAATAGTGCCCCTGCTGCTGGTTATGCTGTGTGCGTCGCAGGTGCTCAGCACCTTGCCGCTAAAATCATACTTGGTGGTTATTGTGTCCCAGCCCCCGCTTATATTGCTGGCCTGCGCCTGTATCGCTCTGTTATGATCGTCATACCAGCTTATCGTGTACAGGTAGCCCGTAGTAGTGCCGGTGGGGTCAAGTATATTTACACGCGTGCCGGTAGCCATCCCTCTTATCTGCACGCTGGCGGCTGTTGGGTTTAAGTCATAAGGCGTGGTTTGTATTACCGGTAAATCAGTGGTATGGTTAAAAAGCGTTGTATAAGCATGCCCGCTCAAGCTTATATCGCTGCGGCTCAGCCAGGCGTAGCTATCAAAAAATGCTTCCGTTTCCACTGTATATGTGCCGCTAAGCGTGGGATAGTTGTTGCTGCCGTAGGCAGTGCCCTGGTGGTAGCTGGCGTTATTGCTATTGTTCCATAAAGCTGTTTTTATGGGGCGGTTCAGCGTATCATACACGGTTACCATCCACCTGCCCTGTATTTCTTCTGTGCTGTCCTGTGCCATCACCAGGCGGTCTTTGGCATCATATACCATATCCACTTCGCCTGCGCCGGGCACTTTTTTGGCTATCATGCGCCTGCGCTTGTCGTAGCCATACCTAAAGCAAAGCTCATTAGCCACGGTACCGCTTAAGGCCCAGCTATTCTGTTGCAGGTATTGCACTGCCCGCGGGCTTATTACACATCGCAGGTTGCCTAAATCATCATACACATAGTAGGTACATAGCCAGCTACCATAGCCAACGCCCTGTGCATCTGCCAACTGGCTCTTCTTTAATATCACGTGGCCTTCCAGGTCTTTATATTCCACTACCTTAGTATCATTCTCGTCGCTGGTTTCTGTAACTACAAGCATGCCCGGCAGGTAGCTGGTGCTGGTAGTGGGTATATCGTTAAACCCGCTGGTAATGGCCCAAATACGCACGCTGTCAAACAGGTTGTTGGTGCGGCTGTGCAGGCTTGTGCCACGGTTATTACCCGTCCAGCTTTTGCCGGCATCAGTGGTTTTAAGCGGCCTGTTTAGCGGGGAGGCTTCAAACGTTATATTCTGGTAATAATAGGCCTCGGTGCTGCTTAATAACGTGTTGTAAAACGCGGGCTGCTGGGTGGGTGCATCTGTTCTAAAATTGCCGCTGCTGCCAGCGTCGCTGTAGGGCAGGTATTTTTGCACTTCACGCCCAAACTGGTCGTAGTAGTTGGTGCTTATTAAGTCATGCTGCGCAGGCGTAGCCTTCATAGCCACCGTTTCAATAGGCCTGCCCAGGCCATCAAAATACTGTGTTACCTGGTGCACATCATAAATGCCTGTTTGGCTGTTGGCCGTGGTGGTATCGGTTATGCCCGGTTTGGTAAAATCGCGTGTGCGTATATAGTTTATGTTGGTGGTGCTAAGGCCGCTGTAATCAGTTGGCATAGCAATAGCCGTTGCTGTGCCAGCAGCAGGTGCGGTTGCTGTATTTGGTGCAATAAGCGTTGGCGTGGTTGGCAACACATTTACGCGTATGGTATTGCTGTAAGCAGTATCAGCATTGCAAATAGCCTGCCTGCGGTAATAAGTAGCTGCGCTTATGCCGGTAACGCTTGCGCTGCCAATATTGCCCCAGTTTATTTCATCCGCGCTGCTTTGCCACACGTACACATAGCTGCCGCTGCAGGTGCCGTTGGCAGCACTTTGCTGGCTGCTTAAAGTAAAGCCAGTTGTGGTATTGGGCACGTTGGCCTTATCGCTGGTTATAATGCCGCCGTATAATGGCAGCAGCGTTTGCACAGCGGTTGTTGTAACCATTACCCCGTTTGAGGTTATGTTAAGCCGGTAGTAGCTGCTTGTAAACTGGTTGGCAAGGGTAACGTTATCATCTGTGGCCCCGGTAATATTGCTCCACGTTGTGTTATTCGGGCTGCTTTGCCATTGAAAAGTATAAGTACCGTTACCACCGGTGTACGTGTTATCCCAAAGTGTTACCATGCCGCCGTAGCTTAGGGTAAGGCTACCCGCAATGCTGCCTGCCTGCAACTGTGGGTAGACCGCTATGGTTAGTATGTTGCTGTACACGCTTACGCCATTGCTGGTGGTGGTTACGCGGTAATATGTTTGGGCCGTAAGGTTGCCGGGCGTATAGTTTTGGCTGGTGGCGCCGCTGATGTTTGTGTAAGTAGTATTGTCAGTACTGCTTTGCCATTGGTAGGTAAACGTGCCATTACCACCACTTTTTGCATTGGTTATAAGCCCGGGGCTGGTATTATAATTTATATTAACCGATGCCACTGTTATAGCTGATGTCACCTGCCCATACACGGTAATGGTAACCGTATTGCTGTTTACGGTAACGCCGTTGCTTGTTGCCTGCCTGCGGTAATAGGTTGTTGCTGTTAAACTGGCAGGGCTGTAATTTTGGGCGGTAGCGCCGCTAATACTTGTCCAGGTGCTATTGTCAGGACTGCTCTGCCATTGGTAGGCATAGCTGCCATTGCCGCCTGTAGCTGCCGTTCCGGTTAGGGTTGATGGCGTAGTGTTATAGTTAATGCTTGCTGTGCCTGATGCAGTGCCTGCCGTTAATTGCGGGTACACCGTTACGGTAGTGGTGCTGCTGTTTACGGTAACACCATTGCTGGTAGTTTGCACACGGTAGTAAATGGTTGCCGTTAAATTACCCGGCGTATAATCCTGAGATGTTGCACCGCTAACGTTCGTCCATGTACTGTTATCCGGGCTGCTCTGCCATTGATAAGTATACGTGCCATTACCACCGCCAGGGGTATTGTTTAACAAACCCGGACTGGTATTATAGTTAATGCTTGTTGACGATGGCGATACAGAAGTTGTTATTTGCGGGTAAACGGTAATGGTGCTGGTATTACTGTTAGCTGTAGCACTATTGCTTGTGGTTACCCGCCTGTAATAAGTAGTTGCTGTTAAATTGCCGGGCGTATAGTTTTGGCTGGTAGCGCCGCTTACATTCGTCCATGTGCTGTTATCGGGGCTGCTTTGCCATTGGTATGCGTAACTTCCATTACCACCGGTTGATGCAGCGCCGGTTAACGCGCCGGGGCTTGTATTATAGTTTATGGTAGCGCTGGTTGGCGTTACACTGCCCGCAACCAATTGCGGGTACACGGTTACAGTAGTTACATTGCTGGTAATGGTTACACTGTTGCTGGTAGTATTTACACGGTAATAGGTAGTAGTGGTAAGGCTGCCGGGTGTATAATCCTGCGAAGTTGCACCGCTAACATTGGTCCATGTACTGTTATCAGGGCTGCTCTGCCATTGATAAGTGTATGTGCCTGTGCCGCCTCCGGGTGTATTATTTAACAGGCCGGGGCTGGTATTGTAATTTATGCTTACAGAAGACGGTGATACGCTTGTTGTAACCTGTGGGTACACGGTTATAGTGCTTGTATTGCTGTTAGCGGTTGCGCTGTTGCTCGTTGTTACACGCCTGTAGTAAGTAGTTGCAGTTAAATTGCCGGGTGTATAGTTCTGGCTGGTTGCTCCGCTTACATTCGTCCAGGTGCTGTTATCCGGGCTGCTTTGCCATTGGTATGTGTATGTACCGTTGCCGCCTGTGGCCACAGTGCAGCTTAAAGCACCGGGACTGGTGTTATAATTTATTGAAGCCGACGAAGGACTGGTAGTTCCCCCCACCAATTGCGGGTAAACCGTAATTGTGCTGGTATTGGTTGAGGCGGTAACACCATTGCTGGTTACCTGCCTGCGGTAATAAGTTGTGGCAGTTAAGTTACCCGGTGTGTAGTTCTGCGAAGTAGCACTGCTTACGTTTGTCCAGGTGCTGTTATCCGGGCTGCTTTGCCATTGGTAAGTGTAGGTACTGTTGCCGCCTGTTGGTGTGGTTCCACTTAATGCCCCGGGGCTGGTATTGTAATTAATAGTTGCACTTGAAGGTGAGATAGTGCCTGCGCTAAGGGCCGGGTAAACTATGATTGTGGCTACATCGGAATATGCGGTATTGCTGGTATTCGTTTCTGTTACCATCCGCCTGTAGTATGTTGTTTGAGTTAACCCCGAAGAGAATGATAGGTTTTGAGATGTTGCGCCTGATACTGCAGAAAAACTTACATCATCGGTTGACGATTGCCATTGATAATTATAAGTTGGCGTGCAGTAGCCGCCAGAAGCAACCCCACAGCTTATAGTTGCAGGCGTTGCGCCATTATTAATATTCTGGCTGCCATTGGCGGTTATGGTGCCGCCTGCCAATGCAGTGGTTAAGGTTACCGTTAAGTTAGCGGTGCCTCCGGGCGCTACAAGATGAATAGTGCCGGTTGCATAACCGGTACTCCATGTAACGTTGATATTAGGAAGGGGGGATCCAGACGCACTCGTACTACTGGATCCGGTAATCACACCTCCTGTCAATGTCCACGTCATGGTACCACTAAACGACATGGGTGATATGGTATAGGTGTACGACGTGCCGGGAATGCCGCATGTCTGCCCGCTGATGGATACCTGGCTAAGTAAGGGCTTAAAGGGTGCAAATGCAAGCAATAGCAACAACTGCCATTTAAGACGATATATTTTTTGCAGGATTAAAGATGTTTGCATTTATAATGAGTTTAGTGTTGGTGTAGTGTTGTTAGGCTTGCGGTAAAGTGCTGTCAAGCTTACATAATTAAACGCAACGTTATAATTGCCGGATACCTGTGCAATTGTGTTAGATACAGCGGTAGCAATTTTGGGTTTTATTCCAATGTTGAGCCCTGTGCTGGTACTGTCTCCGGTTGGCGGGTTAACATATACCGTTGCTGTTGTGGTATAAGCCACCGAGCCCGAGGTGGTTTCGGTAACCTTTCTCCTCAGGTATGTGGTTTGTGCCATGCTTACTGATGCATTAAAGTTTTGGTTTGTTGCGCCTGTAATATCATTCCAAACCAAATTGTCAGTTGATTGCTGCCATTGGTACGAGTATGATGGGGAGCAACTGCCACCATTTGCAGCGCTGCAATTAAAAGATGCAATTGCGGCATTATAATTAATTGTTTGCTGAAGGTATGCGGTATCTATACTGCCTGGCTGCAGCAGGCTGGTGATGTTTATGGTATTGCTTGTGCTGCCTGAAGGCGAGCTAAACGAAATGGAAGCCGAAGAAGCACCGCTATTCCATGTAACCAGCACATATGATACAAGGCTGTCATTAAGCGATGTGTTGCCGGTTTGTGTAAATGCGCCATTGGTAAGAGATATCTGAATGCCTGAACCTACCGTATCAGTAGTTGAAATAAGATATTGATACTGCACGCCGGGCAGCACACATGCAGGCCCTGTAATGGTTACCTGGCTCTTAACAAGCTGCCAGCCAAGTACCGACAAAAAGAACAATATTTTAATTTTCATATTATAAAGGTTTAAACGCGGGTTGTTTATTGTTTATAGTGGTATTCAAATGTTTTCAAAATATTGCCATCCTGGTCTTTTATGTCCTTCAGCCTCCCAAGCCCGTCATATTCATAGTAGCTCACGCGGTTATTTACATCGCACTGGCTTGTCATACCAATCAAAGGTTCAAAAGTATAGCTCGTCATTTGTGCATACTTCGGGTACAGGCGCAATTCGTCAATATTGCCGCTTCCCGAAACTGTAACTGTTGTAACCCCTGTAACAGTGTGTTCATAATAGGTCCAGCTGTTACCGCCGATGGTTATTGTTTTCCCGGTAAGTACGCTGCCTGTTGTACCTGTAACAGAGTAGCTGCCATTTTTACTCCAGTATGAAACAACAAGCGTATCGCCGGCCACTATACCACTGTTCTTATTTATGCTTCCGTTAGTGAGGTTGTAGCTCTGGCTGCCCGTAATTGCTGATGTATTATCCCTTGTTGAAGAGGTGATATTCCAGTTACCGCTGCCATCAGCTTCAAATGATGTACACGCTATTTTTGCCTGGGGCGCATTGACTGCTTCAGCAACCGGCAGGCTTGCCTGGTAATCCCATATATACGCATGGCTGTTATCACTTATTTTGTGCTGCTGCAATATGTTGCCATTGGCATCATAGGTATCAAATGAAATTAATGACTCATAGCTGGCATCCTTAACTAAGCCGCTGGTATTTATGCTTGCCGGCGTAAATGTTGTAGATGGCGTTGTAAGCATCGTTTCATAAATTAATGATGGAGTGGGGTCGGTGCTGTTATAAGTTGTCAGTACACTTCCAACCACCCCTATATTTGTGCCATCACTTTTGGTTTTTTGCACATATTTTTCCACCGGCGCAGCTATAACGTGTTTTGCCACAAGGTTTTTAATACCCTGGTTAAACGCATCAGATGTACTGTTGGTAGTATAATCCAGCGGGTATGTAGTTGTAGTTGTTATTTGTTCACCTTTACTGTTGTTTGCTATAACGCGCGTTGGCATAAGGTGCGCGGTATCGTCATAATAATATTGGCTTACTGTTTCCAGGTATTGGGTTGTGTCCCCCTGGTTGTATAACTTTTCATCTGTGGAAGAAAGATAAACCCAATCAGACTTGAGCGAGAAAAATGAAATAAGCAGGGTGGTCGGGTCGCAATAGGGTAAGTTGGTGTTTGCACAGTTATCGCCATGGCCGACACCGGTAAGCGGCTGGTATTGAAAACCATACACATCGTTGTGCAAAGCGTTGCCGGTGGTGTATTGGTTTTGCACATCTTTTACTTTTATAAAGCCATTTGACACATTCGCATAGTCCGTCTCCTGCAAAAGAGACCCATTTTGTATATCTGCTATATTTGATGAATAGGGCGGCCGCATAGGTAACTGTACGCCTGTATAGGGATCTCCATAAGAATATACATAGTCTGGTTGGTTGTAGTAGTTGTATACTTTCTTGCCATTTTCGCCATTCTCACCATCTAATTCTGTTACCTGGTCGTAGCCAACTGCCGAACCGGCAGCGGAGCCGTTTAACGGCACATCGCTGTCTGATGACCGCATTAAGTGTGCGCCGAAATAATAATTTGCCGCACAGCCTGAAGGGGTGTTTTGTGAGTTGGCATCAAGCGTTAGGGAAAAATAGGAATACTGGGGTTTTGACATCCGGCGGCCATAGCTGTATTCCTGCGTCGTGCCTGAATTAGTTTTATCAGCCCAATAGTGGTATATGTATTTTCTAACCTTATCGTTGCTGCTGCTGATGCTGTCATGGTCTATTATGCGGCATATCCTTAGGCCGCCACCCACTGAAAAATAGGGGCCAGACTGACCGCTATAGGTAGGTTGCGAATACTGCATAGCATACCAATTGAAGTTTACGACAATCTGTTGCAGGTCAACACTGTAAGTAGTTCCAGTTGAGTATGCCCGGAATACGTATTTTGCAGGATTGAGGTTAGCGGTAAAAGTATAAGTAAGAACCCCGCCGCCACACGCAAGGCAGTTTGTTGTTACGCCCGTGCCACATGCCTGGGTGATGCCTGATGGGTCAATGTGCATAACCAGGTTAGTACCGGTGGAGTCGTATAGTTCAAAATACATAACACCAGAGCCACCTGGGCTCATGAGGTTATAAGTAGAACAATCACCCGAATTGCCAAACCGGAAAGCTGCAGTAATAGAAGTATACGATGTACTGGCGCCGGATAAGGGGTTTTGCGTGTATACATATTCGTTGCGCATGTCGAGCGTATCGGTTGTCACAACTTTTTTTTGTACTGCATCCCAAATAAGTTGCTGGCTGGTTCCATAAACCTGCGGCACTTTGCCAAAATAAGAATGGTCATTTATCTGTGAAGCCTGTAAATCAAAATCATTGGATTGGTATTGAAACTCTGTTGAGCCGCCGGTGGGATATTTAATAGATGTTAAAATAAAGGCTTTTGCAAAATTAGAATCCGGGTCTCTGTCAGTGCCCATCAGCCCAAGCGCCCATGTAATTATATCTGGGGACGATACTGATTGAAAAATAGGGATAAGCGTACTACGGCCCAGTTTGCCATTATAATATCCCCAATGGTCTCTCGCAAAAGATGTTTTGGCCGGTAAGCCGGTGCCGCTAAATTCATTGTAAGTAAATACATATGGATTCTCCTGCAATTGTTGCCCATTATAATATCCCTTTTGCACAACACTGGTAAGCTTCAGGCGGTAAGCCTGCACTGTTGTAGCCCCGCCCGTGTTGTTAAATGAAGGGTCGTAAGTGCCATTAAAATAGCCATAGTTAAATGCTACTGTTTTTAAAGCCTGGCTGCTGCCAGCCTTAAATACACAAACGCTGTCAAGCCTTTCTTCGCCCTGTAAATCCTGGCGGTTGGTGGAGTAGTTGAATGCCACCGAACCAGTACCAAAATTAATTGATGATAACATAAGGCAGGTGTATTGCCTGCCGGGGTTAAAACCCGCCTGGGTGCCTGAATTATTAACAGGCGTAGGGCCAGACCCCATGGGTACAGCCATTGCGCCATCCCAGGCATCTTTTGTTTCTGAATATGAGCCTACAGGCACAACATAGCTACTGAGGCTTGTGTAGCTAAAAGTAACGGTATTGCCAGCGGGCGATGTGATTTTAGTAAGATACCATGCAGTGGCAGATGTTACTCCAGTGCCCGGAGTGTTAGTAGTTTCATACACGGTAAAATCATACGTTGAGCCATCTTGCCCAATAATCTGCCACACAGTGCCCGCTGTATTGCATGATATGCTTAATTTTTCAGGCTTTTGTATTACAGCCTGGTAATTGCGCTTTAAGATAAATTTGCCACTTTGCCCACCAGGAAGGTTGTAATAATATTGGTCAGGCTGGAAATCGTAACGCCCACCGGCAGTAAGGTAAGGGCTGAGGTCTCTTGTATATAAAGTTGGGCTGTCAGCGATTGTTTTGTTGAACATGCCCATAATACAGCCATTATTGATAAAGTTAGTTGGCCCTTGCCCATTGGACATATCGAACAGGCTGTTGGAAGTACCATTAAAATAATAGAAAGCGTTAAAATCATCCTCGTCCATTATGTTTCTTGAAATACTTCCGCCGGCATTAAGCGCCCATCCAAGGCCAACACGGCTCGCTTCCTCTTCCACCTTAACACCTGAAGCGTGGTAGCTAATTGAAATAGGTATTGTTATGTCTCTATATTTAACGGTATAAATAGGAATGCTGATGTTTGGCACACCTGTATAAGCGCTTACGGGTATATCCCCATATTTTTGCATAGCCTGCTGTTCAGGTGAAGGGCGTATTACAGATGCAAGCTGCGGCCCTTGAGCGCTAAGGGTAAACGCAAAAAATAGGCACCACAAAAACATTACGGATGTAGCTAACTGTCTCATAGCTTTTATAAAGGTTTATTGTTGATTTTAAAATGTATATCCCATCCTGAATATCAACGCCTGGGATGCGGGTATATGTTGTTTATATAAAAAGTCGTATAGTAATTGCAGGTTCCCCTGTTTGGTTTTTGATATATTATATTTTTTTGTCAGTCCAAGTAATGCACTTTTTTGCCATGCTGTTATATTGTGGTCCAGGTCGGTGAGTTTACTGAAAGTTTGCATATAGTTGTATTCCATACCACCCGTTAGCCAAAAACGGCCTTTTGCTTTTACATCTACATAACTCCTCAGGCCAACACCCTCATTGGTAAATTTTATGTTATTCAGAGGCCTGCCAACACCAAGTTTGTAGCTTAGGCCAACACCCATGGTTGCCCGGTCGTTAAATTTATATCCAACGGTTGCAGCAATATCACTGTATGACGGGGCGAGGTTTGTTGCATGCGTTGTTTGAATGCTAAACCCATACTCAAGACGTTTGAAGAGGGGTTTGGTTTTTTGACTATTCGGTTTAAATTGAGGCATCACCAAATCACTGTTACCACCAGCGTTGCCGTTTATTCCCGCAAGGTTGGTAACATTATTCTGCATTTGAGAAATTTGCCCCTGTGCACCCTGCATTTGTTGCTGTATAAAAGCCTGGCCGCTGCCTGCTGAAGGAGTAACTATATTGCCAACACGCTGGCCTATTAACTGCTGCACCTGCGCCCTGGTCTGCAAGCCGGCAAGCGATGCCGGAGAGCCATAATCGGCCGGGGTGCCAAACAGTTGAGAGAGGTAACTATTCTGCTGGAAAAAATTTTGAAAAGCGGGCACCCTCATTACGGCCGAGAGAATAGTTTCTTCAAGTTTTTGAGGGTCATGCAATAATGCTTTGTACCGGGCTATTTGCTGTTGGTAATAATACAGTTGTTTATTCATACCGAGCAAGCCTCCCCCAAAGTTGTATTGGCTAAGCTGTGCCTTAAGCTGATCTTCGCGTTCTTTTAAAAATGCCTGTACATCATTTGCCTGCTGCAACCTGCTTTGCAGTGTTTGTATTTGCGTTGATATACTTTGTATTTGCTGAAGCTTGTCTGCGGGTATACCAAGCGATGAAAGATTAGGTTGATTTAAAAACCGAAATGCGGTTTGAATACTATCAACGCCGGGCAAATAATCACGCAAGGGATTAGCGGCAGCACTATTAATAGGCGATTGCAGTTGTGCCTGTAACTGGTTGTAATTTTCTGCGGTGCCAGCAAACAGTTGTTCTGCTTTGCTGCTGTCAATGCCCTGCAATCTTCGTTTTATTTTTTGCTCACGGGCCAGCATGTGCTGCAAAAGCCTGGCAGTTTTTGCATTTATAACGTTGGTAAGTTTTGTGTATTTATCGTCAATAGAATGCAGTGCCTTATCGCTAATGCTGCTATAAGCGGTGTCTGTTGCATTTTGTGCAATTGCACCCATTGAATTTAGGGTTGCACATAGCAGTACTATGTGTATATGTATACGCAAGCGTCCAGGGTTTAACTGTTAAAAAATAATCCAAAACTTATTAACGGGATAAGTATTGGGTTTGGGTTTCTTCAAAAAGATTTATATACTGAAGTGGATGCTAAACTAAAAGGAAGTTTTGAATAAATGAAAAAATATTTATAAAAAATATCTATAGATAAAATTACAATATTCAAAAAAGCGGGTGTTAGAATATGAAAATCACGCACTTGGACATGTGTATAAAATATTTTTTATACAAGAATTTTTATAACTCACTTATAAGTATTTCCAGGTAAAACCCCGGCATGTCCGTCCGGCATTACGGCGTGCTTCTGACAAAGTACTCTCGTAAACATCCAGATATTCTGCGGCGGCTTTTAGGCTGGGGAATGTCTTCAAGTACCTCCCTTTCAAAGTGTATTGGGCAACTTTTTTAGATTGTGTTATTGCCATAGAAGCTTTGCCCCATGTGAGGAGTGAGACATTGATGAGATGTTTCCCATATCCCTTCTGCCAGAAATACCCCTTTGCGCTTTTATAGACTCCTTTCAAAACAAGAGCAATAGCATTTGTATTGGCACCGGTTGCCGCTTGCGCATCCTGAAGCGATGGGTAAGAGGCTATTCGTTTACCAGTCTTGAGATCATACTGGCTCACTTTCTGGCCATATTTTTCACGATG
>Ga0206931_1139_pt1 | contig 22535 bp, 11 predicted proteins | sample Alteio_BWOrgHeat_17_FD_152946 | JGI IMG/M metagenome (GOLD analysis project Ga0206931, IMG submission 152946) | Enriched cells from forest soil in Barre Woods Harvard Forest LTER site, Petersham, Massachusetts, United States -... | ecosystem: Environmental > Terrestrial > Soil > Temperate forest >...
TTGTTAAATTGAATAGCAGGCAACCAGTTGGCACTTGCCTCAATAATACGCTCTGCCAAATTATCAAGGTCGTAATAACCCGAACTTTTTTGCAGCAGAACATCAGTTACACTGCCGATAGATGAGATAGTAAAAATATATGTGACCGAGCCCCATATTCTGCCTTCCCTGTAATTTAACGGCATGTGGGTTAATATCGCGTGGCTTATAAACTTCTGCCATGCATCAGGGCCACCGGGGTATTCAGGTTTTTTCTGCACAATATAACCCGGTATTTCTGCGCCGCTTTCATCAAAACCCTTCTGATCGGTTATTTCCCCCTTTTCATCCAGCACTATGTATGCCTTTTCCATACCATCAGGGTAGTACCAGTAGCAGGATGTTTCCCTGTTATCAGCATAGTTTATTGAATCATCAAGAACACCTGCTGCAGTATAATACCTTGCGGGGCCGTTCATAACCTTTGTGGCATCATCGCTAAAGTACCCGTCCATCAAAAGTACATTATCCTTAACTGAAAAATCCTGCCGGTACCATGCCTTGCCCTTCCATGTTATCTTGCCACAAAAAACAGCGTGTTTTTTGGTGGTCTCTTTCCAGTCTTTATTAAAATACAAATAGGTGGTATCTGTTTTTGCAACAGCAGCCTGGGTTACTGCTGCAAGTAAAACAACTAAAAATAATTTAAGCATAGTTTAAAGGTTGATATTGTTACGTCAAAAATATAAAAATATTGGAAAATATAAAGTGAAGGATTTTTATATTGTTGCGGGTGTACCTTTAGGCAACACTCTAAAACACCACTACTGTATGACGAGCGAAATAATTACCGTTATAGCAAATGTTGCACTTGCCCTGTCGTTAATAGTTGCAGTAATATTTGGTATTGCACAGGTGAGGTCTGCCGCGCGCGACCGCAGGGAGCGCCTTACACTTGAAACAATGCGCCAGTTTCAAACACGCGAGTTTGCCGAGCTGATATATTTTATAAACTACCATGATATGCCGGCCAACCGCGATGAATTTTTTGCCCGCCCGCCTGCTGAACTGGCCATGTATATTCAGTTTGGGCAGGAGATGGAATCGCTGGGGCTGTTGGTGGCGGAGAAGCTGGTTGATATTGACTTAATAGATAAAACCCTCGGCTCGTTTGTTACCGCAGCGTGGGAAAAATACAAAAGCCTTTTTCTTGATATGCGGATTAATAATCCCGATCCTTTTTTGGGTGAGTATTTTCAATGGCTTGCAGAGCGCATTGATGAGCGTATGAAAACAAACCCACGCAAACCGTTTTATAAGGTGGGATAGACAGGATGATTAAAGCTTGTTATTAAAAATTATGGTTTTGCCTTTTTACAACTTCTTTATCCGGCAAGGTGTTGCATACATTGTTTGTTATGTTAGCCCTGCTTACCAAACGTCATTAACTATATGCGTTGCACTTCAGGCTGCAGGTTTAGAAATAGGTTTTTACTGCAAATTCAAATTGATTTATAAATAATTTTTTAAAAGCGCTTATATTATTTTGCTCGTAAAAAATAAGCATTGCTTTTTTGTATTCTGTTGCATCTGCTGTTCTAAACGAAATTGGGCAATAGCTGTTCGCAATTAATATGGCATTGCTTACTATGCGGGCCGTTCTTTTATTTCCGTCTTCAAAAGGTTGTATGTATGATAGTAAAATAAGCGCCAGCAAGGCCTTTTCAAATATGTTATCTTTCCCGTTAATTAATACACACATATCAAACAGCGCTTCTTTAATTTGGTACTCATTATCGGGGGGGGTATAATTTGTTCCCGAAATGCCCACTCTCCTTTGGCGTATATTCCGGTTTATTCCAAGGTCCTTTACAAGAATGCTGTGAATGTCTTCTATTCGGGAAACGCTTAACGGCACCACATAGTCAGGATGGTTCACTACAAATTCAATGGCTTCCTTATGGTTTAACAGCATAACGGCGTCGTCTTTTGGCTTACCAATGGCCATCTCCCTTTCTTTTAGCAGCCGTTCGGTTTCTAATAAAGAATAGGTATTGCCCTCTATCTGCGACGATTTCCAGCTAAGGTCTATAGCCAGTCGCTCAAATTCCTTATCGTATATTGTTTTGCTAAGATGCGATACATTATTTGTAAACTCATCCTGCAATTGGGCAAGGTGTTGTAATTCATTGCCGGTAAACAACCCTGCTTTTGCCAATGTGCCGGTTATCAGCTCCAGGTTAAAACGCTGCTTAATTTGTCTTGCATCAATTTCGTCTTTAAAATATGCTTCAGGGTCTATTGGGTGCTGTAGTGCGTAAGCCGGGCTTATTACATACTTTGTTGCCCTGCCCCCGCCTTGTTTAGTAATGTAATCAGCCGCAAGCAATTCTGCCAGCAGGCGTTTTGTTGTGGCGTAAGCCCTGCCAGTATGTATAGCGTCGTGTATTTGCCCCGAAGACCGTAAGGGGTTTTGCCGGATAAATTCGAGTATTTCCAACTGGTCTTCTTTCTGCATAAAAGCTGTTGTGGCTCAAATATAATCAAATTACGGCTCAAATAGGGCTTGTTTTGAGCCATATTTACAAGATAAATGAGCTGCATTTTAAAATAAAGCTCATTGTTATCTTAATTGTAGCTCATCTTGCTGCAATTATGAGCTTTAAAATAACAGTTTTTGAGCTTGAAGCTTGCGGCTGTGTACCAGGAATAACAAACACTCATGTAATTCAACTGTTTTTTATTCCCTGCAATAACAAAAGCAATACCACTGTATGCAAGCGCTAAAAATGCACTGGTAGCTTCATTGCTCATATCATCAAAAGGTGCCGCAATGGCATGCTGGGCGTATTAAGGAATGTATGAAAACAAACCCCGTAAACCGTTTTAAAAGGCGGGGCAGTTAAAATGGGTAATATTATACTGCCTGGCAGTAGCTGCTAACAAGTCTGCATCAGTCGCAAATCTTTCATATATTTATCTTTTCACCCTATTTTAAAATCACCAAATGTATAATTTAAAGTTGCTGACTGTACTTCTCTCTTTTTTCACTTGTACCATCGCTTCATATTCACAAAACCCAAAAGTTGAGTTGCCCGGGACCCAGGTTTTAAAATTTAAGTCTGCAATTAATAACCACGATTATGAATTGTATATTGAGCTGCCCGGCAGCTATAGCGACACAACAAAAACATACCCTGTGTTTTATTCTCTTGATGGAGAATCAGAATTTCCATTGGTATCTTCCATTAACGGGGCCTTGTGCTATGAAGGGTATGTGCCTGAAATGATCATAGTAGGCATAGGATGGCAGGATGATGCCAACAACAGCCGGAATAGAGATTTTTCTGCAATTGCTGTTGCAGGGGATACTAATACTGGAGGTGCTAAACAATTTTTGGATGTTATAAAAAAAGAAGTTATTGCGCTGGTTGATGGCAGCTTTCGCAGCGACAAAAAAAATAATACTTTGTATGGCGGCTCTCTTGGAGGTTTTTTTGCTTTGTACTCGCTTTTTCATGAACCCACACTATTCAACAGGTATATTGTTTGCAGCCCCGCGTTGCAGTGGGATGGTGAAATAACTTTTAAATACGAAAAAGATTTTGCAGGTAAAAACCGTGCACTAAACGTAAAGATGTTGATCAGCTCAAGTCAGTTTGAGGAGGAGTTGTTTACTGTAAGCAATTATAAAAAGTTTATTTCGCAGATAAAAGCCAGTAAATATGACGGCCTGCAATTAGAAAGCCTTGTGGTAGCGAAAATGAGCCATGCCAGCGAAGGCGCGTATGCAATTGGCAGGGGATTGCAGTTTGTATTCAGCAAACCCGAGTTTAATGTAGATAACTTAATACTTGATAAATATGCAGGCAAATATGAGCAAGATTGGGTTATAACCCACACAGGCAATAACCTTTACATCAACATGTTTGGGGGCAAAGCAAAACTTGTTGCAGAAACAAATGAAAGTTTTTATGTAAAAGGGGCACCCGTGACATGCCAATTTCAAAAAAATGCTAACGGCAGGGTTATAGGGTATTCGCTTAGTTTCTTTTCAAATAAGGCGGTATTTTTTAAGAAGCTTAATTAATTTTTAAATGAGCTGCATTTTCAAATAAAGCGCATTCTTATCTCAATTGTAGCTCATTTTACTGCAATTATAAGCTTTAAAATAATAATTTTTGAGCTTGAAATTTGCGGGCTGTATATTAGAAATAACAAGCACTCATTTCACTCAACTGATCTTTTTATTTCCCGCAATAACAAAAGCAATGCCGCTGTATGCAAGTGCCAAAAATGCACTGGTAACTTCACCGCCCATATAATCAAAAGGCGCGGCTATCGATTTAGGAATATGAAGCATAAGTACCCAAATAAATATCATAGCTCCCAAAAGAGCAGCAAACAATTGCCGTTTGATGTTTAAAATAATGGCAATGCCCGAGCCAAGTAATGCTGTGCCGGCGAAATAGATCCAGAACATGCGATAAGAGATCCATGATGGAATATATTCTGATGCACCTTTTGCATATAAAAAATGGTCGATACCAAAACAGATGATCGTTATAGCGAAAAATATGGTGCCGAAAGGTATCAGCCTTGCCAAAAAGGCTGTAACAGTATTCTCATTTCTCCCCTTAAAGTAACCGGCAACTACAAAAGCACCGCAGGCCAATGCCAGTTCTTTCTCAGCATTCTCCCAGTCCCCAAAACTTAAATAGTTTTTGCTGGCTATAAATTGGTATGGTACATAATAAAAACAAAATATCAATAAAAGCACTCCACCCAGCAGCAACGCAGCAGGCCTGGGTTTTATTTTAAAGATAATACAGGCGCCGGCCAGTATAAGGCCGGCCCCGCAAATATATGCAAGCACCGCAAGCCCTGGTAACCACGCATGGTTTGGCGGTATAAGCATATACGGAAAATCATGGTAATAAATTGACTGGAACCCTATGCCGGCCATAGCTATGCCATAGAAAATACGGCCAATATTAGACAGGTGTATCATATAAACGGGAATTTTTTCCTTGCTGTAAGCGCGGTTATTATATGGCCATACGTTGGGAGGGTTCGCTGCTGCCTGTTTTGAACTACCGCTTAATAAAGATACGGAGATAAAGGTTTAGTTTCTTCAATAAAACATACACAACGTAAACAACAGTTATTGGTTCCTCAATAAAAAATTAAGCCCTGAAAGAGCGATAATATATTAGCGATGGGTGCAGCCCATCGGGGTAAAATTAAGCCAACAAACAATTGAGCCCTGACGGGGCGATAATAGTTCTTGCACTTGTACCCATTGAGAACAATGCAAACACTCCCCCCATTAATATTTTAAAGCCTGTCCAATAATTCTCACCCAAATAACAGCTTTTAATTAGATTTACTGCACAATTAATGCAATATGAAAAAAGAGGCAGTAAATTGGCCGGAAGCGGTAAAGCCATTACTTAAAAAATACAAAGGTAAACCCCACCCGCTGGAGGCAAAAAATACTTACCAGTATATTGTGCTGGTGGTGCTTTCAGCACAGTCAAACGACAAATTTATAAATTCTATTGCAGCAGAACTGTTTGAGGCGTTCCCCAATATGCAGTCTATGTCGCAGGCCACGCCCGAGGCATTGTACCCATACATAAGCAAGGTTATAAATTATCGTAACAAGGCAAAATGGCTAACAACAATAGCTGCCGAAATAAAAAAAGACAGCCTTATACCACTTAGTATGGAAGGGCTTACAAAATATCCCGGTATAGGCCGCAAATCAGCCAATGTTATTATGCGTGAGGCTGGTGCACCACCCGAAGGTATTATTGTTGACCTGCATGTGTTGCGCGTAGCGCCACGGTTAGGTATTGCCACCGGCGACGATGCCACAAAAATGGAAAAACAATTGATGGAAGCGCTGCCAAAAAGCGAGTGGGATATAGGCATGGCCATATCTTTTCTTGGCAGGGAAATATGCAGGCCAAAACCAGAGTGCGAAAAATGCCTGATGAATAAAGTGTGCGATTACTATAATAATTTTTTAGCACCCGGTGCTGCAAAAAAGTAAGCCAGATCTTTTTGCTGGTAACATTATTCACAACAACCAAAATAACGGCAGCTCAATCCTGCAATCGGTTCACTTTTCACGATTGACGTTTCACGTTATCATTCGCTCCTCAAACTCTTTACCGGGTTTGTAATTGCTGCTTTAATGGCCTGGTAGCTTATGGTTAGCATGGCAATTAATGCAGCCAGCATGCCTGCAAGCAAAAATATCCACCACGATACATTTACCCGGTAAGCAAACCCGCTTAACCAGCTATGCATGGCCCACCATGCAACTGGAAAGGCAATAAGCGCCGAAATAAAAACCAGCCGCAAAAAATCTTTTGATAAAACTATTATAATGCTACCTGTTGTTGCACCAAGCACTTTTCTTATGCCAATTTCTTTTGTTCTTTGCAGTGCTGTGTAAGTGGCAAGCCCAAGCAAACCTATGCAGGCAATAAAAATGGCTAATATTGAAAACACGGTAAATATTCTTTGTGCAGCTATTTCTGCTTTATATTGTTCAGCAACAGTTTTTTCAAGAAAGCTGAATTTAAAATCGTATTTCGGCACAAACTTGCCCCATGCTTTCTCTATCTCATTTATAGATGCTTTAAAATTTTCGCTCTTTATTTTTACGGCCGCCAGGCCCCAACCAAACCTGCCCGTATTGGCTATTACCAATGGTGCAATTTTTTGGTGCAGGTTCTCAAAATGAAAATCCTTTACTACGCCAACAACTGTGTATACATTTTGCAGTCCGTTTGGCTGGTTAAAAAAAGGCTCTGTGCTTGTTATGCGGCTGCCAATGGGGTTTTTCAAATCAAAATCTTTTACAGCCGTTTCATTTAGTACAAGGCTTAGTGAGTCTGTGCCAAACTCCTTTGCAAAAAACCTGCCTTGCGTAAGGGTAAGGCCAAGCACGCCGGCATAACGTTCATCAACAAACGTGGTCCTTTGTGTGCGCTGCACCTTGGTGCCCACTACCTGCATAGCGCAGTTTGCATCGCCCCTGCCATCAGGCAGGCCGCTGCATTTGCTTATATCTTCAACGCCTTTTATCTTCAGCAATTCAGTTATAAATGCACCGCTTACATTATTAAACCCGTTTGGCCCCTGTATGGAGCGTAAATGGTAAGCATTGTCAATAGAGATAACGTTGCCTTTGTTATAACCAAGCTTATCGCCAAGCATGTACTGCATTTGGTTGTTTACCACTATTGTGCAGATAATTAATATTACTGAAATGGCAAACTGGAAAACCACAAGGCCGTTACGTAAACGCATGCCGTGTGCGCCTGATTTAAGGCGGCCGTTAAGCACTGCAATGGGTTTGAATGACGACAATACAAACGCAGGGTACAAGCCTGCAATTATGCCTATAAGCACCGCAAAACCCAGCATTATAGCAATATGCAGCGGCGTAATAAAGTAGCCAAACGATAATTGGCCGCCGGCAATATTATTAAGAACGGGCACGAATAAATAGGCCAGCAGCGCAGCCAGTATTATACTTATTATACTGAAGATTATTGATTCAGATAAAAACTGCCATATAATAGATTTTTTACCCGAGCCAAATGTTTTGCGTATGCCAACCTCTCTTGCCCGCTCAACTGAAACTGCAGTAGAAAGATTAATGAAATTGATGCAGGCAAGAAATAGTATAAAAACAGCAATAGCGCCAAATAAATAAACCGCCCCTATATTGCCGCCGGGTTTAAACTCATCTACAAGGTTTGAGCGCAAGTGTATTTGTTGTATAGGCTGCAAAAAATACCGGTAGCCATTGCCCTCTGCTATAAATTGCTGGTAGCTTTCACCAAAACCTTGCTGAATGGTACCCGCCACATATTTGCTAACAATAAGCGGCAGTTTGGCTTCAAGCGCTTTGGCCGAGGCATTTTTATTTAATAAAAGATAATCGTAACAGTAAAAATCATAATAGTCAGGTACGTTCATACCCTGGAAGCCCGTCATAGACACCAGCATACTGAAGTGAAAATGTGATTTCTCTTCCCAATCTTTACAAACACCGGTAATGGTATAGTTTTTAAACTCATTTACTATTACATTTTTGCCCATGGCATTGCCGGCGCTGCCAAAAAGCCTTTTCGCGGTGGCCTCGTTAACCACAGCCGTTCCCGGGTTTTGCAAAGCAGTCAGCCCGTTGCCATTTAAAAAATCTCCCGTAAATACGCGGAAAAAGTTTGAATCAGCCACAAAAATTTTATCATCTTCAAAAAGCTTATCGCCCACTTTTATTGAATTGCCGGCGCCCATAACCCTAACACTTTGCAGCACCTCGGGAAACTCGTGCTGCACCGCCTGCCCTATAGATGGTGGAATGTTACCCCTAAGCACCGTGCGGCTGGTATATTTTCGCTCAATGGCCAGCCTGTAAATTTGATCCCCGTTTTTATGAAAACTATCCCATCCCAATTCATTTTGAATATACAGTGTTAACAGCAGGCAAACAGCCATGCCGGTTGAAAGGCCAAGCAAATTAATAAGCGTAAACACCTTTCTCTTCAAAAGGCTCCTTAACATCGTTTTAAAATAGTTGCGCAGCATATAAACCCTCCCGAATTTTATTTATAAAGGGACGGTATTTTAAAACATTTATTGTAAACAGTGTATTATGTTTTAATTATATCAGCAGGTTTTGCGTTGTATGTTCATGATTCAATGTTTTATGTTTAAGCGAATGGTAAACGCATAATTATTAAACCCCTCATGATATTAATAAATTTATAAACCTCCCCATAATAAAAAGGCTTCTTCGCAACACCTTTCCCCTAAAGGGGGAAAGGACGGGATAGGGGGCCGCTCATTCGCTCCTCAAACTCTTCACAGGGTTGGCTAAGGCGGCTTTTACAGCCTGGTAGCTTATGGTTGCCATAGCTATAACTGCTGCCAGTATTGCAGCGGCTAAAAACACCCACCATGCCATATTTATATGGTATGCAAACCCCTGCAGCCAACCGTTCATTGCATAGGCAGCTAACGGCACTGCTATTACAGATGCTATTACCACCAGCTTTAAAAAATCAACACACAGCACGCGTACAATTTCAGGCACGCTTGCACCAAGCACTTTTCTAACACCTATTTCTTTAATGCGCCTTTGTATGGTTAATGCTGCAAGGCCAAATAAACCAAGGCAAGATACCAGTATCGACAAAACAGAAAATACATCAAACAGTTTACCCATCTGCTGTTCAGATGCGTACAGCCTCGCTATGTCTTCGTCAATAAACCCGTATGTAAATGGATAGTTATGGTATATCTCCTGGAAAATATTTTTTGTTGCTGCTACTGTTTTTGAAATGTTTTCTGCGGGCGTGCGTATAACAAGAAAGCCGCCTACCTGGCTGTACTTTATAACAAGCGGGTCAATAGAATGGTGCACCGCCTTGAAATTAAAATCTTTTACAATACCTATAAGTGTGCCGGTATCGCCATTTAATTCAAACTGCATACCAATGGCTTTAGCTGCGGGCATTTTCATCAGTTTCAAAGCTGCTTCATTAACTAAAAAGTTATGTTTATCTGCGGGGAATTGTTGCGAGTAACTTCTGCCGGCTACCAGGTGCACATCAAAAGTTTTTACAAAATTTTCGTCAATGCCAATGTGTGGAAAAATAGTGCGGTCACTTTCCGGCTTTCCCGGCCAGTAAACACCTGTTGAGCCGGTAGTAAGGTCAGTAGGTAAATGATTAATTACGGTATAGCCTGTAATTTCCGGGTGCTCATTTAACGCAGCTTTTAACGCCTTTGAATTATTGAAGAGGTCACCCACGCCAGGCATTTTTATATACAGCAGGTTATTTTTATTGAAGCCAATATCGCGGTTGCGTATAAACTGCAACTGCTTGTAAACAAAGATGGTGGCAATAATTAAAACAATTGAAATGGAGAATTGCAATACTACCAAACCATTGCGTAACGCACCATTTTTGCCCTGCATTTTTAAGCCCTTTAAAACTTTTATAGGTTGAAACGCTGACAGGAAGAATGCAGGGTAACTGCCTGCCACCAGGCCTGCAAGCAGTGCAACAAGCAGCAGCCCGGCTATCATTTTTACATTAAGAAGGTTAAGCGAAATTGATTTTGACGCCAGCGAATTAAATGCAGGCAACAGCAAATACATTAACGCAATAGCAACCACCAGCGAGATGAATGAAAGCAACAACGCCTCACCTATAAATTGAACAATAATTTGGTACTTGACAGCGCCTATTGTTTTACGTAATCCCACTTCTTTAGCGCGCTGTGAAGAAAGCGCTGTTGAAAGGTTCATAAAATTTATACATGCAATAACAAGTATCAATACCGCCACGAGAGAAAAAATGGTTACATAATCGCCGTTGCCCTGCCCGGCAACATCAAGCAACAAATGGCCGGAGCGTAAATGAACATCGGCAAGGGGTTGTAATATGTATTTGCACTTTGTAATGTTGTTGTCATTCTTTTGGTTTATTGCTGCAATTTTCTGCTCAAGCTGTGCCAGCGATTGTTTGGTTGCAGCAAAGTTGTCATCCATTTGCACATAGGTGTACAAGTCATAATTGCCCCATGATCCGTCATAATCGCGGCGTTGTTCATACACCGCCATTGGCAGTAAAATATCAAAATGCAGGTGGGAGTTGTTGGGAATATTTTTTAAAACCCCGGTAACTACAAGCTGGTGGCTGTTAAGGTCATTATCAAGCCTCAATAATTTGCCCACAGCCTGTTGGTTGCCGAAATATTTTTTTGCAGCATTTTCAGTAATAAGTACGCCGTCGGGTTGATGCAGTGCGGTGCGTACATCACCCTGCACAAGCGGGTAGGTAAATACCTGCAAAAAATTTGAGTCAACAAACAGCGCGTTCTTCTCCTCGTAACTTTGGTTGCCAATTGAAAACACAAGGTTAGTAGCATTAACGCGTGTAGCTGCTTTAACCGCCGGTAACTGTGCTTTAAGTGCGGCTGCCATAGGCACAGGCACAACAGCTGCGGGAACATCGTTTACATCAGACACCACGCGGTAAATATGGTTTATGCTTGTGTTAAACCTGTCGTAACCGCGCTCATCCTGTACCCATAAAAATATAAGCAGGCTGCAAGCCATACCCATGCCCAGCCCTAAGATATTAATAAGTGAGAATGTTTTATTGCGCACAAGGTTGCGCCACGCAGTTTTAAAATAGTTGGTAAGCATAAAAGCGTTTTTTGTTATACGTTTTCTATGTGATGTTTGTTACATAAAACCGGTGATCGTTTCAAGTTTCAATCAATCTGCAATCGTCAATCCACAATCAAATCATTCCGTCCTCAAGCTCTTCACCGGGTTGGCCAATGCCGCTTTAAAGGCCCGGTAACCGGCCGTAAACCAGGCAATAGCAACAGATGCTACAATAGTTATAGCAAATACCCCCACGCCGGGTTTAACCCGGAATGAGAAGTTTTGCAGCCAGTTATGCATAAAATAGTATGCAAGCGGTGCGGCAATTACAAAGGCTATAGCTATAAGCACGGTAAACTCTTTTGAGAAGAGGTACACAATATTAGCTGCAGAAGCACCCAATACTTTGCGTATACCAATCTCCTTAGTGCGCTGTGCCGCCATGAATGATACCAACCCGTACAAGCCAAGGCACGAAATAAAAATAGCAATACCCGCAAATATTGTATACAGTTGCGATAGCTGGTCTTCCTGCTTATAAAAATCAGCTATTTTTTCGTCTAAAAATTTGTATTCGTATACACTGTTAGGGTAAGCTGCCGTCCATATTTTTTCTATAGCAGCAAGTGTTGGCTTTATGCTTTGCGGCTGCAGCTTAACAGAAAGGTTTCCATAATTTTCTTTCCACGTACTCATCACCACCGGCACTATAGCTTTTACCATACTGCCGCCGTTAAAGTCTTTTACCACGCCCACAATATGCCCCTTTAGCTGGCCATCCCAAAAGCTTATTTTTTTACCTACGGCGTCGTTAGGACTTTTAAGGCCAAGCATTTTTACCATAGTTTCGTTTATCACAAAATCCTTTATCGTGTCACTGGGGCCATAAGGCTTGCCAGCCGCCATTTGCAGGTTGTACATGGTAAAAATATTGGCATCAGCCCATTTAAGGTCTGCGCTAAAATTCACAGGCTTGGCAGCATTATCATATGTAAAATCACTGCCCCAGTGTGAATCATCCGATATGCTGAATGTGCTGAAGCTTACCGCCTTAACACCCGGCTGCTGCAGCAACTGGGTTTTTATAGCATCAAATTTTGAATTGTTTAAGCTGTCGCCTGGCAAGGGTATATTCACTACGGCCTCTTTATCAAAACCCATTGGTGCAGTTTTAAAATAGTTCATCTGGCTAAGCACAATTAAAGTGCCTATAATTAATGCCTGTGCTACAGTAAATTGCAATACCACCAGCGCACGCCTTAGCGAGATACCACCCTTTGTATTACCTGTAAGCCTGCTTTTTAAGGCAGTAATAGGGTTAAAGCCTGATAATACAATAGCCGGGTAAAGCCCGGACAGAAATGTAACTAATAGCATTGTGCCAACAAAAAATAGGATGATCGCCGCATCAGCATGCAGGGTTATTTTTGTTTGCAGCAACTGGTTTAGCAATGGCAATACGCTAAAAGCTATGATAAAAGCAATTAATACAGCAGCCAGTGTAATAATAAAACTCTCACTTAAAAACTGGATGATTAGCTGCCGCTTGCGGCTGCCAAGCACTTTGCGCACACCCACTTCTTTAGCGCGGTTAACAGCCTGGGCTGTAGAAAGGTTGATAAAGTTAATACAGGCTATTACCAATAAAAACAACCCTATAATGCTTAAAGCTGTTATAAGTTCCCTGCCAAAAGTATTGCCATTATAGGTGCCAAATTGTTTATTAAAATGTATGTCGGTTAAGGGCTGCAGTACATAACCCTGCTTGGCAATATAGTCGGCCGGAATATGTTTTTTACCAAATTCCACCAGCGATTTACTGAACGCATCAGCAGTTAAGCCCGCTGGTAATACTACATAAGTATTAAGGCCACCCCTGGTACTTACCCAGTCGCGTGATGAATCATTCCGGCTGGTTTTAAATGATATGGCTACCTGGATAGGGAAGTCAGTATTATCGGGAGTGTTTTTTAATATACCTGTTATTTTACATACTTTGTCGTTGTCGTACTTTATTGTTTTGCCTATAGCTGTATGCCAGTCGCCAAAATATTTTTCGGCAGCTTTTTGGGTCATTATAGCTGTGTTGGGACTTGATAAGGCTGTTTGGGGGTTGCCTGCAAGAAATGGGAAATTGAAGATGCTGAAAAACTTAGGCTCAATAAAAAAAAGGCCATCTTCTTTAAATTTCTTTTGTGTTGTACGGCCATTTTCATCCATAACAGTAAGCTGGTCGCCCTGTGCGCTGAATAGTGATGCCACCTGCTCCAGCTGGGGGTAATCTAATGGTAGCTGCTTACCCAGCGGAAAACAAATGCCCCTTGTATACCTCGTTCCGCCGTCCCCGTTAAAGCGCGTAGAAACCCGGTAGATACGTTCTTTGTTTGCATGAAAATTATCAAAGCTTGTTTCATATTGTATTACCAAAAAAATAAGCAGGCATGCGGCAACGCCCACAGCCAGCCCTGTTATGTTTACAAAAGCATAACTCTTGTTACGGCTTAAATTTCTAATGGCGGTTTTAAAATAATTCTTCAGCATATAAAAAACAGTTTAATGTTTGAAGTTTAAAGTTTTGTGTTGTATGTTTTGTGCTTTAGCGAATGATGAATACATAATTATCAGGTCCATGCAATTATAGGTTATAAATCTACCAAGTAATAAAAAGGCTTCTCCGCAACTCCTTTTTCCTAAAGGGGGAAAGGATGGGATAGAGGGCCTCCTTACTCACTTCTCAAACTTTTCACCGGGTTTGCCCTTGCTGCTTTAATTGCCTGGTAGCTTATTGTTGCAAGTGCTATTATAACCGCTGATATGCCTGCTGCCAAAAATATCCACCCGCTTATTGCAATACGGTAAGCATAGTTTTGCAACCAGCCATGCATAACATACCAGGCAACGGGCGATGCAATTACAAATGCAATTATAATAAGCTGTAAAAAATCTTTTGATATAAGCCCTACAATATTTGCTACTGATGCACCCAGCACTTTTCTCACACCAATTTCCTTTGTTCTGTTAACGGCTGCAAGGGCTGCAAGGCCCAGCAAACCAAGGCTTGCTAAAACTATTGCAACAGCACCGGCAATACCTACAATGCTGGTCCACTTTTGTTCAGATGCGTAATAGCTGTTTACGTCATCGTCAAGAAAACTGTATTTCATCGGTATGCCGGGCAATACCGCGTTCCATGCTTTTTGTAATGATGTAATGGCAGCAGCAGGGTTGCCCGCGCGTATGCGTGCATAAAAATGGCCGTATCCTTTATCTTTTGAAGTTTCAAATACCTGGTTCTTTATATCCTCGCTCAATGGGCGGTAATTAAAATTTTTAACTACACCAGCTATCACGGCTGTTGCACCCTGGAAACGTTTTATTTGCTTGCCAACTGCATTACCCGCATTCCATCCAAAAGCCTTCATCATAGTTTCATTAATAATAACCGGCTTTATGCTATCATTAAATAATGTTTGCCGCAGGTTTTGGCCTGCTATCAACTGCATGCCCATTACATTAAGGTACCCGGTATCAATAATATTAATGCCGGCATTAAGGCCTTTGTCAGAGTATCCTAAAAAATCCTGCCCCTGCCCCAAACCGGCTGCTGCGCTTGTAACGCCCATAACCTGCGGGTCTTTAATTGCTTCATGTTTAAATAACGGGAACACAATATTTGCATCAGTTTGTAATGCATCAATAGCCACAACATTCTCTTTATTAAAGCCGGGATTTTTGTCCACCATATATTTTGTTTGCTGCAGGATGATAACAGTGGAAATGATAAGTGCAATAGACAACACAAACTGGAATGTTACTAACGATTTTGTAAAGAAGTTTGAACCGCCCACTTTAATTTTACTTTTTAGCACCACCACAGGCTTAAACTTTGACAGCATTATTGCCGGGTAGCCACCCGCCACCAAAGCTACCCCCAGCATAACAGCTACAATTAATACATCTAATTGAGGGTATTGAAAAAATGAAAAATGTAAATTTACTGAGGCCAGTATATTAAACCACGGAAGCAGAAAAGCGGCCATAATCAAGCCGCATATTGTTGAAATTGTTGATAGCATTAATGCCTCAATAAGAAACTGCAAAATAACCTGGCCGCGGGCCGCGCCTATTACTTTACGTACGCCAACTTCTTTACTTCGCGCAGCTGCACGGCCTACCGATAATGTGGTAAAATTAATACAGGCAATAAGTAAAATGCCTGCTGCAATGGCCAGTAAAACCCATAGGATCATAGGGTTTATTTTGCCATAGTCAGTAAAGCCCCAGGCATTGAATGAGGCATCAGTGTGTACAGCTAATAATGGCTGCAACTTAAAACTAATTGGCAGGCCGCTTTCGCTCCAGTTTACTCCGGTTTTCTTCATATCGGCAATATAGCCCTTTGTGTTAGCTACAAACATTGGGTCGTATGTCTCTAAAAATTTATCCAATCTCTTATGTTCGCCGGGCAAGGTACTTCCCGGCTTTAACAATACGTACGATTGCCTCACCGTTGGGTGCCAGTTATTACCGATGATGAAGTTATTATTGTTTACTTCTGCAAAATGATAGTTGCCTAACACATCAAATTGTATGGTTGAGTTTACAGGTGCATCTTTTGCTACCGCCGACACATTAAATAACATGAAGGTTGTGCCAATTTGTATTTCCACCGTTCTTCCAACCGCATCGCTGGTTCCAAATATTTGCTTTGCCCTTGTTTCAGTCAACACAATATCATTCGGGTTGTGCAGTGCATCGGCTGAGCTGCCACGCTGCAACGGAAAAGTGAATACTGAAAAAAGTGACGGGCTTGCAAAACTCAGGCTTACACGGTATACCTTGTTGCCGCTGCGAAGCAGATTTTCACCCCAGGGCAGTTGCATATTTACATAATCGGTCACGCCCGGAAACAGTTGCTTCATCCCCTGGCCTAATGATGTGTACACAGGGCTATATACGTCTGTGTATGCAACGGGCGTACTGCTAAGCCTGTCCCATTCATACGCGCGGTAGATGTTGGCGGCATTTTTATGAAATTTATCAAAACTGTGTTCATACGTGGTATATAACAACAGCAGGCTGAAACATGCAATACCCGTTGACAGCCCCACGATGTTGATAATACTAAAAACCCTGTTCTTTCTCAGGTTGCGCAAAGCAATGGTGAAATAATTTTTAAACATATAGTAAGCTTTGTGTTTTGAGCCTTATGTTTTGTGTTCGTTCAAAGCTGTTGTTTGATAGTTTGAATGTTTCCTCTATCATAGTATTTCGGCCGAAACCCATTATGTTTTACTTTTCAAAATAGTTTACAAATCTCCCCAAAGTAAAAAGGCTCCTTCACAACACCTTTCCCCTAAAGGGGGAAAGGCCGGGATAGGGGCCGCTCATTCCGCTTTCAGCGCTTTCACCGGGTTTGCAATCGCTGCCTTCACTGCGCGAAAACTTACAGTTACTAAAGCAATAAACAATGCCAGCAAACCGGCTATGGCAAACAACCACCAGCCAATAGTAACCCTGTAAGCAAAATTTTGCAGCCACTCGTGCATGGCGTACCAGGCCACAGGTGTTGCTATTACAAATGCAATGGCTACTAATTTTAAAAAGCCTTTGCTAAGCAGGCCCGTAATACCGGTAACGCTGGCGCCTAATACTTTGCGTATGCCTATTTCTTTCACTTTACTTTCTACTACAAATATTGACAGGCCAAACAGGCCAAGGCAGGCGATAAGAAGGGATAAACAGGCAAAGCCATAGAACACACCTTCCATTTTTTGTTCACTGCCATATTGCCGCGCAATGCTGTCGTCAACAAAAGCATATTGCAGGGGCGCATCCGGTACTATTGCTTTCCATGTTTTGGCAAGGTGGCTAATGGCTTCATCCAGGTGGGTGGCGTCCATCTTCAGTGACATGCTGCTCCCGCCACGCCGCACAAACCCTATTAACAAAGCATCAACCGGTTTATGCAGGCTTTCAAAATTGAAATCTTTTACCACACCAACAACGTAGCGTTTATCGTCGTCACCAAAGGGTTTGCCAATAGCGTTGGCAGGTGTTTGCCAGCCAAATGTTCTTACAGCAGCCTCGTTCACTAAAACTGCTTTTGATGAGTCAGACGGAAAGTTTTTTGAGAAAAAACGGCCTGCCGCCAGTTTCATATTATAGGTATCAAAGTAATCCGCATCAACGCCCAACTGGTAAATACTGGTAGAAACATTTTTGCCCTGCAGGTTAACAGTTGTTGTCCAGCCGTTGCCTAAACCACCTACCACATTCTCGTTGTGCTTGGCAACGTTTAAAACATAAGGGCTCTTTTTAAGTTCATCGCGTATAGCGGTATAATGCGCCACCACATTACTGTCGCCATTAAAGTTTACTTCAAGCACAGCGCTGCTGTTAAAACCAAGAGATGTATTTTTTATAAAATCCATTTGCCTGGTAATAATTAAGATTGACGCTATAAGGGCGATGGTAATGGTAAACTGGAACACTACCAGCCCCTTACGTATTACATTGCCGCTTTTGCTTTGCACAAAGCTGCCCTTTAAAGCAATGGCCGGGTTAAATGAAGACAGCATTGCAGCAGGATATATGCCTGCAACTGCAGAAACAAGAACAACAGCAGCAACTATTATAGAAATATTTTTTACGGTAAGAGCGAAATAATATGGCTGCCCCATAAATGTTGAAAAAGGCGGCAATACTAATTTTAGCAACGCAATACCCAGTATAACGGCAACAGCACAAACTATAAGTGTTTCAGCAAAAAATTGTTGTATAAGTTGTGTTTTTGTTGCACCTACAACCTTACGTACTGATGTTGATTTTGCACGTTTTACAGCGCTTGCAGTGGTAAGGTTTATATAATTGATGCAGGCCAGCAATAACACTATTATACCAACAATGGCAAATACACTTACGGTAGCAAGGCTGCCGTTATTTTCAGCATCGTACCGCAGGTGCGATTTAAGATGTATATCTGCAACAGGTTGCAGAAAATATTGGTACGACATCTTGTTTTCCTTCCAGCTCTTCGCTGAAAACCGTGCCACTACTGCATTAACCTGTTGTTCGGCCTCTTTCCATTTTAACGGGTCAGCAATTTTTATATAGGTAAAGGGCCATCCGCCTACCCATTCGTTATCAAGATTTTCCTTGAAGTGCTGCAGGGCAAAGTTTTTCAAATAGGCATACGGCACAAATATGTTACATTGAAGATGCGAGTTGGGCAGTGGGTTTTCAGCCACCCCGGAAATGATCATGGGTTGCCCATCCATCAATATTGTTTTACCAACAGCGTTATTAGTGTTACCAAAATATTTAATAGCCATTTTTTCTGACAATACAATTTTGTTGGACGCATCCAATACAAGCGATGGCTTGCCCTGCAACAACCTGAAATTGAAGAAAGTAAAAAAATTGGAATCAACAACCGACACGGCAGGCTCAAAAAACTGGTTGCTGCCGTATTTAAATTTATAACTTAAACCAAATACCCGGCAGGCGCTCTTAATTATGGGCAACTGCTTTGGCAACTGTGCGCCCAGGGCAATGCCTGAAGGCGCCTGTGAAAAACCTTCGCTTTCACTTTTAAAGGTGTTTACCACGCGAAAAACATTATTGTCTGCTGAATGATAATCATCAAAGCTCAGCTCACGCTGCAGCCACACCCCGATCAGCAAACAAACAGCCACACCAATAGCCAGCCCTGCTATGTTGAGAATGGAGTATACTTTATTTTTTACAAGGTTTCTCCAGGCAACAATAAAAAAATTTTTAAGCATATAAAATCAGTTTAAAGTTTAATGTTTGAAGTTCGTTCAAAGTGATGTGTTTGAAAGTTTGGTTGTTAGAAGGCTTGCGTGCAGCAGCGTCAATCTGCAATCCGCAATCGCCAATCTGTAATCAAATCATTCCGTTCTCAAACTCTTCACCGGGTTAGCCAACGCTGCCTTTATTGCCTGCACGCATATTGTAATTAATGCTATGACGACAATGGCTATGCCTGTAATGGCAAACACCCACCACTCAATATTTATCCTGTTAGCATAATCCTCAAGCCATTTGCTCATAAAGTACCAGGCTAACGGAGTTGCAATAACAAATGCAGTTACGATAAGCTTTAAAAAATCTGCTGACAGCAACTGCATAATAGATGATACTGAAGCCCCAAGCACTTTGCGTATGCCAATTTCCTTAGTGCGGTTTACTGAGGCCAGCGCAACCAGCCCAAATAAACCCAGGCATGCAAGAAAAATGGATATGCCGCCTGCCCAGCCAACAATATTGCTCCACCTGGCTTCGCTTTGGTAAAAGCGGTTAAAATTTTCATCAATAAAATTGTATTTAAAGGGGTAATCAGCCGCAATGGTTTTCCATTTGTCCTGTATAGCAGCTAATGTTTTTGATGGGTCGCCGGGCCGAAGCCTTACAAAAAAATGACCCACACCATAAGGAAACTGGTGAAACATTTGCGGTGGCACCTTTTGTTTTAAATTGCGGAAATCTATATTTTTTACCACACCAATTACAACAGGTGTTTTTGGGTCGTTCACATCATCAAAATAACCGCTTAATTTTTGGCCGATAGCGTTTTGGGTGGTCCATCCGAAATCGTTCATCAGCGCTTCGTTAATAATAACCGATGTAGTGGTGTCTGATGTAATGGCGGGGTTAAAATTTCTTCCTTCAATAAGCTGTATACCAAGCACACGCAAATAATCGGCGTCAACCGAATATTCGTATGCAGTTTTTTGTTTGTCTTTGTATTTGAACGAAGTTTGGCTAAAGCCCGTGCCTTCGCCTAAACCCATATCTGCACGCGTGGTGCCGGCAACACCGGGGTTTGCAGCAAGCGACTGTTTAAATAATGGATATAACTTTTTTGCATCTTTAATACCCCTTACATCAATATCAACTACGTTTTCTTTATTAAATCCGGGGTTTTTTGTTTGCATGTAATGCAGTTGCTGCATAATAATTGCGGTTGAAATTATTAGCCCTGCCGATACCGTAAATTGAAGCGTAACCAATGCCTTTGTAAAAAAGTTACCACCCCCTATTTTAATTTTTGTTTTTAAAACCTCAATAGGTTTAAAGCGCGCCATTACCAGCGCAGGGTAACTGCCTGCAAGTATGCCTACCAGTAACACCAGGCCCGCCATTAACCATACAAGCTGCGGAAACTGGCTTACAGAAAAATGCAGATTGCGCCCTGAAAGTGTATTAAAGAGCGGAAGCAATATTTGCAGCAATATCAACCCCATTATAGCAGATAGCAATGCAAGCACCACCGACTCAGTAAGAAACTGCGCCACCAATGTTTTTTTTGAGCCACCAATTACTTTGCGTACACCTACATCCTTACTGCGGCCCGCACTGCGGCCAATGGCCAGTGTGGTAAAATTTATACATGCAATTAATAGAACACCTGCTGCAATGGCCAATAATAACCATATACTTTTGGTGTCAACGGCGGCATCACTGTCAATAAATGTGTTGGTGTGCATATCTGCAATGGGCTGCAGCCCGTAGGTAGTTGATGGCCCTTTACCGGTATAACCATTTTTCCTTGCTTCAACCTCTTCGTTAGGGTAGTACTTTTTTCTAAAATCAGCAAGCAACGTTTTATTGCCTTTTAAAGTGCTGCCGGGTTTTAATTGTAAAAATGTTGCATAGGCAATACGGTTCCAGTTACCCACTCCCTTTTTACCCTGTGGTGTGGTAGCAAAGTAATTAAAGTTACCTACCATATTAAACCGCACGCTTGAGTTTGAGGGCACATCTTCTGCCACTGCTGTAACGGTAAAAGGCACATAAACACCATCTTCCTGTATCTGCAATGTTTCACCAACGGCATTTGCTTTGCCATACAGTTTTTCAGCTTCTGTTTCGGTTAAAACAATGCTTTGCAAGTTTTGCAGGGCAGTAGCCGGGTTGCCGTATTTTAGCTTAAATGAAAAAAACGTAAAAAAATCTGCGTCAGCAAACGATACTTCTTCACGCAGCACACCATTGGGTGTTTTAATAAAACTCTTGCCCCAATTATCCAAAAAGCGCATATAGTTTTCAACACCCGGTAAATCTGCTTTCATTGCGGGACCAAGCGGCATAGGGTTATAGGGCCTTGCGCCTTCATCATCGGTAGGCGTAGCTGCGTACCACTGGTACACGCGGTAAATATTGCTGCCGTTTTTATGAAAGTTATCATAGTTCAACTCGTTTACAGCATATAGCATAAACAGGCTAAAGCAGGCAATGCCCACACTTAACCCAAACACATTTATAAATGTTAACCCTTTTTGTTTGGCAAGGTTGCGCCATGCAGTTTTTAAATAGTTTTTAAACATATAGAAAACCCTCCTGAATCTCCTAGAGGGAGGGCCTTGGTGCCCGTTCCCTTTAGAAGACGCGTTTAATTTTTATTTACAAAAAATATTTATCTCTTATAAAAATCCTCACAAAATAAAAAGGCTTCTCCGCAACACCTTTCCCCTAAAGGGGGAAAGGACGGGATAGGGGGCCCCTCTATTCCGCCTTCAACGCCTTCACAGGGTTTGCCATTGCCGCCTTTATTGCCCGGATGCTTACTGTAAGCACGGCAATAAAAACAGCTATCACTGCAGCAGCAACAAGCACCCACCACTCAACGCGAACATGGTAGGCAAAATCATTCAGCCACACATTCATAAGCCACCAGGCAACGGGCGATGCAATAACAATAGCAATAGCAACCAGCTTTAAAAAATCTGCGGACAATAACCCTGCAATCCCGCTAACAGAAGCGCCCAATACCTTACGCACTCCAATTTCTTTAACTCGTTGCTGTACCGCAACCATTACCAGTCCAAACAAACCAAGGCATGAAATAAATATTGTTAGTATTGAGAACATTACTGATAAGCTGCCAAGCCTTTGCTCAGTTGCGTACTGCTTGTTATAATCTTCATCAACAAAAAAATAATTAAAAGGGTGGTTGGGCAAAACACGCTTCCACGCATTTTGCATTTCTGCCAATGTGTGCGTAGCATTCGCTGTATTTATTTTTACAGAAATAAAGCTATACCAGCCGCTTTGTAACGGCATTATATGCATTACAACAGGTGTTACTTTTTGCTGCAGTGAGTTATAATGAAAATCTTTTACCACACCTATAATAGTTCCCTTTTTACCAAGGCCCCAGTTAAACTTTTTGCCTATGGCATTTTCAGGTTTGCCCCAGCCAATTTCTTTTACGGCTGTTTCATTTATAATAAAAGCCGATGAATCAGTAGGGTGGTCGGTTGAAAAAGCCCTGCCTGCGGCCATTTGCATGCCGTAGGTTTTTATAAAATCATGGTCAACT
>Ga0206931_1143_pt1 | contig 21948 bp, 10 predicted proteins | sample Alteio_BWOrgHeat_17_FD_152946 | JGI IMG/M metagenome (GOLD analysis project Ga0206931, IMG submission 152946) | Enriched cells from forest soil in Barre Woods Harvard Forest LTER site, Petersham, Massachusetts, United States -... | ecosystem: Environmental > Terrestrial > Soil > Temperate forest >...
GACGGTAAATTAATGGGATGATAGGCATTGTTGTGCTCACCCGCCAATAAACCAGAATAAAATCTTTTACTTATGCTTAAAAGTTTTTTCAAAACAACTATCCGTACACTGCTTCGTAACAAAACCTATAGCTTTTTAAATATCGTTGGCCTGGCAATAGGCATAGCCTGTACCGGCCTTATTTTTTTATGGGTGGAAGATGAACTGAGCTATGACAGTGTAAACCTTAAAAAAGACCGCATATACATGGCCATGAACAATTGGCCGTTTGCTGAACATTACAGCACGTTTGAAAGTACGCCCGGTTTAATGGCACCGGCAATAAAGAGCGATATACCGGGCATTGTAAACACTGCACGCATTACTGAAAGCCCATCAACCCTGTTGTTTAAAGTGGGTGATAAGTTAATGTATTCCACCGGTAATTATGCAGATTCATCTTTGTTCAGCATATTTACTATGCCCTTTGTGGAGGGCAGCCCCACCGATGCTTTTAAGCAGCCAAACTCAATTGTGCTCACTGAAAAAACAGTAAAGAAATTTTTTGGGAACGAGAAGAGCGTTGTAGGTAAAATTGTTAGGGCTGATAACAAAACAGACCTTGTGGTAACCGGTGTTATAAAAGACCTCACAGAGAATAATACGCTCAGGTTTGAATGGCTTTCCCCGTTTGAAGTGTATATGAAAAATAACCAGTGGCTGTATAATTGGGGCAGCAACGGTATTTTAACATTTGCCGAGGTGGATGGTAAAACGAGCATCGCTTCAATAAACAAGCAACTGTACGGGCTTATAAAAAAACATGTATCAAACAGCATTGCCACAACTTTTTTATTCAGCATGAACGACTGGCGCCTGCGCTGGGATTTTGAAAATGGTAAGCAAACAGGTGGCGGGCGTATACTGTTTGTGCACCTTTTTACCATAATCGCCTGGATAATATTGTTATTGGCCTGTATAAATTTTATGAACCTTGCCACTGCCCGCAGCGAAAAACGGGCACGCGAGGTTGGCGTGCGTAAAGTGCTGGGCAGCGGTAAAAAAAGACTTATAATGCAGTTTATTTGCGAGGCATTATTTATGTCGCTGCTGGCTGTGTTGGTTTCAATATTAATTATGCTGCTTGCGCTGCCTGGGTTTAATGATCTTACTCAAAAAAATCTTTCAGTCAATTTAGGCAACCCTGTACATATAATGGCTTTGCTGGTTATAACTATTGTTTGCGGTTTGGTGGCGGGCAGCTACCCCTCGTTATATTTATCATCTTTCAACCCGGTTTCTGTATTAAAAGGTTTAAAGCTAAAGGCCGGCAGCGCAGGGTTTATTCGCAAAGGGCTGGTGGTTATGCAGTTTACCGTATCAATAGTGCTTATTATAAGTACCGTTATTATTTACCAGCAAATACAACATGTAAAGACACGCCAGTTGGGCTACGCTAAAGACAATATTGTGCAAATGGACTTGCAGGGAGACATGGGTAAAAATTTTAACGCTATAAAGCAAGATTTACTAAACACAGGTGTTGTTGCAAATGCGGCACTGTCAGACCATGCAATTGTTTGGGGCGGCAACAACAGTGATAATTTTTCATGGAGGGGAAAAGACCCAAATGCAAAGATCATCATTTCTCAAAGGGGCATAAGCCCTGAACTGCTGTCAACACACGGTATTGAAATAATACAGGGACGCGATTTTAATGCCGACCCCAATACCGATAGTTCAAGCATCATCATAACAGAAGCCTTGGCTAAAATGATGAACATGCCAAATGTAGTTGGCCAAACCATACGACAGGATTCAAGCAGTTACAAAATTGTGGGTGTGGTAAAAGACCTGGTTTATGGTAATATGTACGGCCATTCAGACCCGGTGATATTTTTCTGCAACCCGCATTACGAATACGCGAGTATGATGTTTGTAAGGCTAAAACAACATAGTGACCCCGAACAAGCCATAAATAAAATTGAAACAGTTATTAAAAAAGATAACCCCGCATATCCCTTTCAATACCGTTTTGTTGATGATGCCTTTAATGATCTGTTCTTAACCGAATCAGTAGTTAGCAAACTGTCGCGTGTGTTTGCGACGCTGGCAATCATTATTTCATGCCTCGGTTTGTTTGGCCTTTCCGCCTACACTGCTGAGCGAAGAACAAAGGAAATTGGCATACGCAAGGTGCTGGGCGCAAGCGTTACAGGTTTGGCAAGCCTGCTTTCGGTTGAGTTTTTAAAGCTTGTGCTGGTATCAACGCTAATGGCGTTCCCCATAGCATGGTATGCCATGCACACATGGCTGCAAAACTATCCATACCGCGTAACTATTCAATGGTGGGTATTTGCCGCAGCCGGCACAGCAGCAGTTATAATTACCATAGTTACTATAAGTTTCCAGGCCGTAAAAGCTGCATTAATGAACCCGGTGAAAGCCATAAAGGCGGAATAGGATGGTCATTGCTCATTTAGTCATAAGTCATTAGATGAGATGTGCGGGTATAATGCGCCTCGTAGAGGCGACACGTTAGTAGTAGCAGAAAAATAGAAGAAGATTTTTCGTTGCTCCCCATAGGGCGAAACATATAATACAAAACATAGAACACAGAACATAAAACCTTCAAACTGTTTTAAATGCTTAAAAACTTCATAGTAACAACGCTGCGCACATTGCGCAGAAATAAAACATACAGCTTCCTAAATATATTCGGGCTGGCGGTGGGCATTGCCTGCACAGGACTTATTTTTTTATGGGTGGAAGATGAGGTGAATTACGATAACGTGAATGTTAAAAAAGACAGGCTGTACGAAGTGCTTAACAACTGGCCATGGACGGGGCATTACAGTACATTCGAGAATACACCGGGACCGATGGCTGCCGCCATACAGGCTGAAATACCGGGAATTGCCAATACCTGCAGGTACACTGACGGCCAAAGCAACGTATTGTTTACCATTGGCGATAAACAAATGTATGCTGGCGGCGTATATGCTGATTCAACAGTGTTTAGCATGCTTACAATGCCCTTTGAGGAAGGCAATGCGGGCAGTGCTTTTAAGCAATTGCATTCAATGGTAATAACCGAGCAAACGGCGAAGAAGTTTTTTGGCAAAACAAAAAATGTAGTTGGCAAAACAGTAAAGGTTGACAACAACCAGGAATATGCAATTACAGGGGTTATAAAAGATTTTCCGCAAAACAGCACGCTTCAATTTGAATGGATTGCTCCTTTTGATATAATACTTAAACAAAACGGTGCGCTTAATGAGTGGGATAATAACGATATACTTACACTTGTTGAATTAAAGAGCAAAGCTGATGTTAATAGAGTGAATAGCCAATTGGCCGGTTTTATTAAAAAAAGAGTGCCCGGCACCATAGTAAGCAGCATGTTGTTTAGCATGAACGACTGGCACCTGCATTGGGATTTTGAAAATGGTAAACAAACCGGAAAAGGGCGTATACAATATGTGCAGATGTTTACGCTTATTGCGTGGATAATACTGTTTTTGGCATGCATTAATTTTATGAACCTTGCCACAGCACGCAGCGAAAAACGCGCAAAAGAAGTTGGCGTTCGCAAAGTGCTGGGCAGTGGTAAAAAAAGGCTTGTAGTGCAGTTTATTGGCGAGGCAATGATTATGTCGGCACTGGCAGTGGTGGCAGCCATTTTCATTATTTCAGTGGCGTTGCCTGCCTTTAATACCTTAACACAAAAAGATCTTTCTCTTAATATAGGCAGCCCTGCGCACCTTACAGCGCTTATTGGTATAACAATAGTTTGCGGGCTGGTAGCCGGTAGCTATCCATCCTTCTACCTGTCAAGCTTTAATCCTGTTTTTGTACTAAAAGGGTTAAAACTAAAAGCAGGTAGCGCAGCGCTGATCCGCAAGGGTCTTGTTGTGACTCAATTTACAGTGTCGATAGTTCTTATAATTAGCACCATTATTATTTATCAGCAAATACAGCATGTTAAAACCCGCGATGCAGGCTACAATAAAAACGGCTTGATGGAAGTACGCTTGCAGGGCGACATGGGCAAAAACTTTAACACTATAAAACTGCACCTGCTTAGTACCGGCATAGTTGAAAATGCGGCACTTACTGACTTTAATCTGTTATACGGTGGCATGAATACTGACGGCTTTACCTGGAAGGGAAAAAACGAAAATGAAAAATTTATTGTTTCATTCAGGAGAATAACCCCTGAACTGCCTGCCACTTATGGTATACAGCTTTTGCAGGGCAGGGGTTTTACTGCTAACCCTGTTGCAGACAGTGCTAATGTGATCATTAACGAGTCGTTCGCACAAATAATAAATTCCCCAAATATAATTGGCGAAATAATACACCGTGGCGATGATGTTTTTAGGGTTGTTGGAATGGTAAAAAACTTTGTGTATAACGATATGTACGGTAAACCGGAGCCACTGGCATTTTTCAGCCAGGCTCATAACGAGCGGGAGCGTTTTATGTATGTGCGGCTGAAGAAAAACATAGATATTGAACAGGCAGTGGCAAAAGTAGAAGCGGTAATTAAGAAAGATAACCCTGCATACCCGGTTGACTACAGTTTTGTTGATGAACAATTTAACCAGTTTTTTTTAAGCGAGATGCTGGTAAGCAAATTATCACGCGTGTTTGCAGCATTGGCCATCATAATATCATGCCTCGGACTATTTGGTTTGGCTGCATTTACCGCTGAACGCCGCACCAAAGAAATTGGCATACGCAAAGTGCTTGGTGCAAGTGTTGCGGGCGTTGCGGGGCTGTTATCAACTGAATTTATAAAGCTGGTAACTGTGTCGTTATTGTTGGCTTTTCCGCTGGCATGGTATGCCATGAACGCATGGCTGCAAAACTATACGTACCGCATAACTATAAGCTGGTGGGTGTTTGCAGCAGCAGGCGCCGCAGCAATGTTTATAGCAATTGCAACCATAAGCTACCAGGCAATAAAGGCTGCATTGATGAACCCAGTGAAGGCAATAAAGGCTGAATAACCTCACCCCCTGCCCCTCTCCACGCAGTGTAGAAGGGTGTTGCGGAGATCAGAGCGAAGACAGAAACGGAAAATTAAGATAAAACATAATGAGTCCGCCGTGGCGGGGCGATACGTCAGTAGTGGTAGAAAGGCAGTAAAGAAATAACACAATGAGCCTCGTAGAGGCGACAGGTTAGCAGTAGATACAACGAAATTGCATAATGAGTCCCGTAGGGGCGACATGTCAGTAGCGGCAAAATAGAAGAAGATAACATGATGAGTCCACCGCGGTGGGCAACAGGTTAGTAGCAGAAACGAGGCAGGATGAAAAAGTAATATCCGCTGAATAACGATACAACAGATGCAGCGGGCGTGGCAAGGAAAGATGAGGAATGATATTCAGCCGGTACCAAATAAAAACGTCAATTAAAAAATATCACATAACCGGCAAACGGTAACAAAAAACACAGAACACAAAACTTTAAACTTCAAACTGTAAACTTTTTTTATGTTTAAAAACTATTTTAAAACAGCGTTCAGAAATTTACAGCGTAATAAAATTTATGCTGCTATTAATATTACCGGCCTTGGGGTTGGTGTAGCCGCATGCCTGCTTATTTTTTTGGTAATACAGTTTGAAACAAGTTTTGATACTTTTCATGCCAACATGCAGCGTATTTATGGTATAGGCAGCAAGTTTAAGCTGCCCGATGGCATACATTATTCGCGCGGCACCTGTTTCCCTGCTGCAAAACAATTAAGGATTGACTATCCGCAATTGGAGAATGTATCAACCATTTTAGCCTCTGCGGGTGACCAAATAACGGTGGTGGATGATAACAGCAAGGCCACACAAAAAAAATTTGATGAGAAGGGGCTGTTTTTTATTGAGCCGCATTTTTTTGAAATGTTTAATTTCCCTTTCCTTGCTGGCGATGCTAAAACATTGGCTGAACCTAATACAGCAGTAATTACACAAGCAACAGCAGAACGTTATTTTGGCGATTGGAAAAGCGCGATAGGACGTTCAATAAAATACAAGAGCAATACAATTTGCAAAATAACGGGTGTACTAAAAAACCTGCCTGCCAATACTGATTTTCCAATACAGGTGGCGCTTTCGTTAAAAACAAACAGCCAGGAATCGTCTGATGATTGGGGCAGCAACAACGGCTATCTTAATACTTATGTAACAGTGCCCCGGGGCATGAGCTATGAGCAATTAAATAAAGCTTTGGTTGAGTTTACTAAAAAACACGAATCGCCGGATTTTGTTGCCAAAAGGGTGTTTTACGCCGAACCCCTTACTGATTTGCATTACGATAAAAGGTTTAACAACTATAACAACCACACGTTCAGCAAAGAGCTTATTGCCTCGCTAAGCCTTATAGGCTTGTTTTTAATGATAATTGCCTGTATAAACTTTATTAACCTGGCAACAGCACAGGCAGTTAACCGCGCTAAAGAGGTGGGCGTGCGCAAAGTACTGGGCAGTCAAAAAAAGCAATTGGTATGGCAGTTTTTAAGCGAAACTTTTGTTATCACGCTTGCTTCTGTAATAATCGCATTTATTATAGCTTATGCTGCCTTGCCACTGTTAAACCAGCTTCTTAAAACGGCTATTACTATACACTTTAATGCACCCACTATGCTTTTTATTGCAGGCGTGCTTATAGTGGTAACATTGTTATCTGGTGTTTACCCCGCCATTATATTATCAGGCTTTAGCCCCATTACTGCGCTTAAAAGCAAAATAAGCAGCCAAACCAGGGGTGGTATTTCGTTAAGGCGTGCATTGGTGGTATTGCAGTTTACTGTTGCGCAGGCTTTAATAATAGGCACTTTAATAGTGGTTGGGCAAATGAATTATTTTAAAAGCGCGCCAATGGGCTTTGACAGGGATGCCATTATTAACATAAACATGCCCGGTGACAGCTTAAGTGTAACCAAACGTGAAATTTTAAAAATACAGTTGCTGCAGCAGCCCTCAATTAAAAATGTTAGCTACGGCACCTTTGCAATTGCAGATGAGTCGCACTGGGGCAGCAGTTTTGCTTTTAACAATGCGGCAAAAGATGTTGATTTTAATGCAGACCTTAAATGGGCTGATGCTGACGTTTTTAAAACATACGGGTTGCAAATGGTTGCAGGCAATCCCTACCGGCCATCTGATACAGTAAGGGAGTTTGTGGTTAATGAAACCCTGGTTAAACAGCTCGGCTTACACAGTCCGCAGGATATAATTGGTAAAAAGATCAATATGTGGAATGGTGGGCTGGTTGGCCCCGTGGTTGGCGTAGTGAAGGATTTTAATACTTCATCAATGAAGGATGCATTTACACCCGTTATTATGGCACCGTGGAAATATGTGTACGGCACAATGGCGGTTAAAATACAACCCGAAAATATGCAGCAAACACTTGCTGTTATTGAAAAGGAATGGAATGCCGCTTACCCTGCATACGTGTATAATTTCCAGTTTTTAGACGACAGGATCGCCGCTTTTTATGCACAGGAAAACCAACTATCGCAACTGTATAAAATATTTGCAGGCATTGCCATTTTTATTTCGTGCCTTGGGTTGTATGGGCTGGTATCGTTTATGGCAGTACAGCGCACAAAGGAGATCGGCATACGCAAAGTGCTGGGAGCTTCAGCACGTACTATAGTTTACCTGTTTTCAAAGGAGTTTATAATGCTTATTGCTGTGGCGTTTGCCATAGCCGCGCCGCTGGCTTATTATTTTATGCACCAGTGGTTAAATAATTTTTCGTTCCGTATAACAATTGGTATAAATATTTTCCTGGTAACAATACTGGCATCTGTCGCTATTGCATGGTTAACTGTATGTTACCAGGCAATAAAAGCAGCATTAATGAATCCCGTTAAAGCTATAAGAACTGAATAAATAACCGCCTGATAAAGCGAGTGACAACATAAAACTCAGAACATAAAACACAGAACACAGAACTCAAAACAATATAGGCCATGCTAAAGAACTTTATTAAAACAACGCTACGCACATTACGCAAAAACAAAACTTATAGCTTTTTAAACATTTTTGGTTTGGCAACAGGCATAGCCTGCGCGGGGCTTATTTTTTTGTGGGTAGAAGATGAGATGAATTACAACAGCGTGAATACTAAGAAAGATCATATTTATGCTATTGGTAATAACCAAAATTATGATGGTAAGATATTTACGTTCGATGGCAATTTATCCTTTGCAACGCCCGGCCTCCTTGCTGGGGCACTAAAGGCAGAAGTGCCGGGCGTAGTCAGGTCAGGCCGTATTGGGCACGGCGACCGCATTTTATTTAGTCTTGCCGATAAAGCAGTATATGAAAGCGGCTATTATGTCGATCCTTCTATTTTTAACATGTTTACCATACAGTTTGTACAGGGTAGTGCCAGCTCCGCTTTTACTCAGTTAAATTCCGTAGTGGTAACTGAAAAAATGGCGAAGCATTTTTTTGGCAACGACAATAATGTGATAGGCAAAGTATTAAAAGCCAACAACAAAGATAATTTTACAGTAAGCGGCGTAGTAAAAGACCTGCCGGTTAATTCATCGGTAAAGTTTGACTGGGTAGCGCCTTTTGAAATTTTTGCTAAACAAGCTTCCTGGATTAATAGTTGGCAAAGCAACGGAGTTAACACTTATGTGGAATTGTCACCTTCTGCAAACACCGATAAAATAAATAAACAAATAGATGGTTTTGTAAATACAAAACTGGCAAAATCAAATTCAAGGCTGTTTCTGTTTGCCATGAACGACTGGCGCCTGCGCGACAAATTTGTTGACGGTAAACAAGTGGGCGGCCGCATTGAGTACGTACGCATGTTTATTATTATAGCATGGATAATATTGGTAATTGCCTGCATAAATTTTATGAACCTTGCCACCGCGCGCAGCGAAAAACGGTCGAAGGAAGTTGGTGTGCGTAAAGTAATGGGCGCGGGTAAAGGCGTATTAATCATGCAGTTTATTGGGGAAGCCTTATGCATGTCGGTATTATCGGTTATAGCAGGCATTGCAATTATATATATGGTATTGCCGCTATTTAATACCCTTGTTGAAAAACAGCTCACTATGGGCCTGGGCAATCCGTTACATCTAGGCGTGCTTGCAGGTATTGCAATTATATCAGGGCTTATAGCCGGTAGCTATCCCGCATTGTATTTATCATCATTCAACCCCATTTATGTATTTAAGGGCATAAGGCTAAAAAATGGCGGTGCCGCCTTTATACGCAAAGGACTTGTAGTGTTGCAGTTTTCAATTTCTATCATTCTTATTATAAGCACTGTTATTATTTATCAGCAAATACAACACATAAAAAGCAGGGACCTTGGCTATAACCGCAATAACCTGGTTACGATGGACATTCGCGGTGATATGTTAAAGAACTATAACGCAATAAAACACGATATGATAGCCAGCGGCGCGGTAGAAAATGTTGGGCTTAACAGCATGAACGTTATTAATACGGGAGATAATGGTTCAGTATCAAATTTGCAGTGGGATGGTAAGAATCCTAATTTAAACGTGCTGGTTTCGTTCAGACTTATAAATCCCGGTTTTATTGCAACAGCGGGTATGCAAATAGTTGAAGGAAGAGATCTGTTAAACGAAAAAACTGATACCGGAAATGTGCTGATAACACAATCGTTTGCAAAACTAATGGGCAAAGGCAGCCCTATAGGCAAAGTAATTACCAGCGGTGATAACCACAGCACTGTTGTTGGTGTGGTGAAGGACTTTGTGTATGGCGACATGTATGGCAGCCCAGACCCCGTGATATTTATTTGTGTGCCAGACCAGGCAAGTTATATGTACGCGCGTTTAAATCCACAGGTTGAAACAAGTGCTGCATTAGCTAAAATGGAGGCAGTGATGAAGAAGGACAATGCCGGTTACCCGTTTGAATACAGTTTTGTTGACGACCAGTTTAACAGCCGTTTTAAAGGCGAAACATTAATAGGCAAGCTTTCTCAAATATTTGCGGTGCTGGCCATTATTATTTCATGCCTCGGCCTGTTTGGCCTTGCTGCATATACCGCCGAGCGCAGAACAAAAGAAATAGGTATACGTAAAGTATTGGGCGCAAGTATTGCAGGCCTTGCCGGGTTATTGTCAATAGAATTTTTACAACTCGTGGCTTTATCATCCATTATAGCATTCCCCGTAGCATGGTGGGCTATGAGCAATTGGCTGCAAAGCTATACATATCGCATTGGCATTAGCTGGTGGGTATTTGCAGCAGCGGGCCTAGGTGCCATGTTTATTGCATTATTTACCATAAGTTTCCAGGCCATAAAAGCCGCGCTGATGAACCCTGTGAAGAGCCTGAGAAGTGAGTGAGGGACGCGAAACATGAATCGTCAAAACAAAAACAACAAACATAAAACACAAAACCGGCAACTCAAACTTCAAACTATAAACTGTTTCTATGTTTAAAAACTATATAACAATCGCTGTTCGCAACCTTACAAAAAATAAGGTGCACTCATTTTTAAACATTGCGGGGCTATCTGTTGGAATGGCGGTGGCCATGGTGATTGGTTTATGGATTTGGGATGAGATGTCATTTGACAAATACCACAGCAACTACGGCCGCATTGCACAGGCAATGGAACAAAAACTAAATAACGGCGAAATAAACACCAGTGTAGCCATACCGCGCCCGCTGGAGCCTGCCTTGAAAAAAAATTTTGGAAGCGATTTTAAGCGCGTGGTTATTTCATCGTGGCTTGATGGGCATATTTTGAGTGTGGGTGATAAAAAGATTAAAATTCAAGGGCAGTTTATGGGTGCCGGCGGCGCCGAAATATTTAGCCTGCCTATGATTAAGGGCAATGTACAGGCACTGCAAGGGTTATCAAGCATATTTATCTCGCAGAGCACAGCGAAAGCAATATTTGACGGCGCAGAGCCAATGGGCAAGCCTATAAAGGTTGATAACGATGCAAGCCTTACTGTTGCAGGCGTATATGCCGATTTACCGGAGAACACATCGCTGCACGCGCTTGGCTTTGTGGCGCCGTGGGACTATTATGTGGCAAGCCATGACTGGGTGAGAAACGCGGCAAATGATTGGGGCGAGAATTCGTTTCAATTGTATGTGCAGTTGAATGATAATGCTGATCTGGCAAAGGTTTCCGCCAAAATAAAAGATGTAAAGCTTAAGAACGTTAACGCAGAGGGCGCCAAATACAAACCTGCCATTATACTGCACCCTATGAGCAAGTGGCACCTGTACAGTGAGTTTAAAAACGGTGTAAACACAGGCGGCGCTATTGAATATGTGTGGATGTTTGGCATAATAGGCGCTTTTGTGCTGCTGCTGGCGTGTATAAATTTTATGAACCTTAGCACGGCGCGCAGCGAAAAGCGCGCTAAGGAAGTTGGCATACGCAAAGCTATCGGCAGTTTGCGCGTGCAACTGGTAAGCCAGTTTTTTTGTGAATCAATGCTGATGGCTGTTGTAGCTTTTGTTGCGGCTGCCGCGCTGGTACAAATAGTGCTGCCTTATTTTAACAAAATGGCATCAAAGCACATTGCTATGCCTTGGGGCAATATTTATTTTTGGCTGGCATGTGCAGGCTTTACGCTTTTTACGGGCTTTGTGGCAGGCATTTACCCTGCGCTTTATTTATCGTCATTCAAGCCTGTTAAAGTGTTGAAGGGCACATTTAAAGCGGGCAGGCTGGCAGCCTTGCCACGCAAGGTGCTGGTAGTAGCGCAATTTGCCGTATCGGTTATGTTGATCATCGGCACTATTGTGGTATTTAACCAAATACAATTTGCTAAAAACCGCCCCGTTGGATATACGAGAAACGGCCTGGTTAATTTGGAGATGGTTACGGATGACTTGAACAACCATTTTGAGGCTGCTAAAAATGAACTGGTATCTGCGGGCGCTATTACCGATATGGCAGAAGCCTCAAGCCCAATGACAGGTATACATAATAACCGTGGCGACCTTGATTGGAAAGAGAAGGATCCCGGTACTACATACGATTTCTCAAACATTCGCGTAACCGGCAGCTATGGCAAGGTTACCCAGTGGCAGGTGCTGCAAGGCAGAGATTTTTCACCAGCTTTGAAAACTGATTCAGCAGCCCTGATATTAAACGAAGCTGCCGTAAAATACATGGGGCTTAAAAAACCGCTGGGCGAAATAATAACATTTAACCACCGCCCGCATACAGTAATTGGCGTGGTAAAGGATATGGTGATGAGTTCTCCGTACGAGCCTGCGAGGCAAACTATTTTTTATTTAAGCAATGGCGATTTTGATGATGTTGTTATGCGAATAAACCCTGCTTCCAGCACACATGCTGCCATTGAAAAAATAAAAGCCGTGTGTAAAAAATATGCGCCTGGTGACGCGTTTGATTACAAATTTGTGGATGATGAATATGCAAAAAAGTTTAATAACGAAGAGCGTGTTGGCATGCTTGCCACGGTGTTTGCAGTATTGGCTGTTTTTATAAGCTGCCTTGGATTGTTTGGTATGGCAATGTTTATGGCAGAGCAGCGCACAAAAGAAATTGGTGTGCGTAAAGTATTGGGTGCTTCAATATTTAATTTATGGGGTCAGCTAAGTAAAGATTTTCTAAAGCTGGTAATTATCGCGTTGCTTATTGCCGTGCCCACAGGTTATTACTGTATGCAGACATGGCTGTTGAATTACCAATACCACACTACAGTTAGTTGGTGGGTATTTGCCGCTACAGCCTCTGGCGCTATAATAATAACTCTTCTTACAGTAAGCTATCAAAGTATAAAAGCCGCGTTAATGAACCCGGTAAAAAGCTTAAGAAGTGAGTAAGGATTGTGAGAGGTGAAACACAAAATATAAAACGCAAAACTGGTAGTCAGCAACTACTATAAACTTTAAAGTATTTATTATGCTTAAAAATTATTTTAAAACTGCCTGGCGCAATATGCAGAGAAACAGGGTTTCATCTGCCATTAATATCAGTGGCCTCGCCATTGGTATGACGGTTGCAATGATAATAGGGTTGTGGATCTATGATGAACTGTCGTATAATACATGCCATAAAAATTACAGCAGTATTGCGCAACTGCAATCCAATGCCAATTATGATGGAGAAGTTTTTACTATCAATACCCACCCGATGCCATTGGGCACTTTTCTTCGCAGTAACTACAAAAGCGATTTTAAGTATGTTGTAATGTCCACCAGCACTGAGCAGCACATACTGTCAGCAGGGGATAAAAAAATTACAGGTGCGGGTAACTTTATGCAGCCCGAAGCGGCTGATATGCTTACGCTAAATATGCTGTCTGGCAGTCGCAGCGGACTCAATAATGCCAATTCAATATTCCTTTCTCAGTCCCTGGCCAAAAAAATATTCAATACTGAAAGCCCTGTAAATAAAATTATAAAACTTGATAACCAGTTTGCAGTACAGGTAACCGGTGTGTATGAAGATTTGCCTGGTAATTCTGATTTTAAAGATGTACAGTATATCGTCCCATTCGACTTTTACCTGTCATCCTACGATTGGGCAAGGAAAAAATACACAGATTGGAATAACATAACTATACGCATTTATACACAGGTTAATCCAAATGTAACATTTGAAGGCGCATCGCAACATATAAAAAATGTACTGGCCACCCATGTTAGCGGCAAGTTTGAAGCAAGGAAGCCAACAGTGTTTTTACAACCGATGAGCCGCTGGCACCTGTATTCAAAATTTAAAAATGGGTTGAACGTAACCAGCGAACAACTGCAGTTTATATGGCTGTATGGCATTATAGGTGTTTTTGTGCTGCTGCTTGCATGTATAAACTTCATGAACCTAAGCACGGCACGCAGCGAAAAACGCGCAAAAGAGGTAGGCATACGTAAAACGCTTGGCTCTTTTCGCAGCCATTTGGTTAAACAGTTTTTTAGCGAGTCGTTGGTAATTGCATTTATTGCCTTTGCACTTACTATTTGTTTGGCGCAACTGTCTTTACCGTGGTTTAATATTATTGCAGCAAAAAATTTAACTGTTCCATACACAAGTATTTTATTCTGGCTGGCTGGCATAGTATTTACATTGCTTACGGGATTGCTGGCAGGTATTTACCCGGCGCTTTATTTATCCTCATTCAACCCGGTTAAAGTATTAAAGGGCACATTCCGGGCGGGGCGTGCCGCAGCATTGCCACGCAAAATATTGGTAACACTACAGTTTACTGTATCAGTAATGCTTATAATAGGCACATTAGTGGTGTATAAACAAATTCAGTTTGCCAAAAGCAGGCCAATGGGGTACAATGGTGATAACCTGCTGCAGGTGCCGATGAACTCACCCGAATTTGAAGGTAAATTTCAACTGGTCAGTAATGAATTAAAAAACACCGGCGTGGTAGCAGATGTAGCAGCGTCGGCAAGCCCGGTTACGAGTGTGTGGTCGGCCAATAACGGCTTTAGCTGGCGGGGCGGCCAAAAAGACCAGCAGGCTCAATTTTTTAATACTATAAATGTTACGCACGACTACGGTAAAGCCGTGGGATGGCAATTTATAGAAGGCCGTGATTTTTCAAGAAAATTAAGTGGTGATTCTGCAGGACTGGTGATTAACGAAGCCGCAGCAAAGCTAATGGGATTGCAGCATGCTACTGGCGAAACTATTAAGTGGGAGCAAATAAAGGATGAAAATTTTACCGTGCTTGGTGTTGTAAAAAATATGGTGATGGAATCGCCGTTTGCAAATGCTGACCCTGCTGTATTTTTTATTTACCCGCGCGATGGTATGAACTATATGTTTATAAAATTAAACCCCAACGTCAATACACCCGGTGCCATAGCAAAAATTGAAGCAGTGTTTAAAAAACTAAACCCAGCAACACCTTTTGCGTACTCATTCGCCAATGAGGATTTCAACAATAAATTCAATTCAGAAGAGCGTGAGGGGAAGCTGGTAGGTGTGTTCGCAATACTTGCTGTAACTATAAGCTGCCTTGGGCTTTTTGGCCTTGTTTCGTTTGTTGCAGAACAACGTACTAAAGAAATTGGTGTGCGTAAGGTTTTGGGAGCTTCTGTAATTAATGTTTGGGGCTTGATGAGTAAAGAATTTGCAGGCCTTGTTGTTATTGCACTGCTTATAGCATCGCCTGTGGCTTATTATTTTATGCATGGGTGGCTGCAACAATATCAATACCGCACTCAGATATCGTGGTGGGTTTTTGCCGTTGCCGGGTTTGGGGCAATATTTATAACATTGCTTACAGTAAGCTATCAAAGTATAAAAGCAGCATTGGCAAACCCGGTGAGGAGTTTAAGGAGCGAGTGAACCCCCTATCCCGGCCTTTCCCCCTTTAGGGTAAAGGTGTTTCGAAGATCAAAGCGAAAAGATAAATATGTAAATGCATTACAGCGTCCGAATATGAATATCAAATTATAAATTCTTAACGTGCTAAAAGTCACCCTTTAGGGGGTTAGGGGGTTTTTTATATGTTCAAAAATTATCTAAAAATCGCATTGCGTAACATCCGCGCAAATAAAGTTTCTTCTTTCATAAATATTGGCGGCCTTGCCGTTGGCATGGCTGTTAGTATGATGATTGGCTTATGGATATGGGACGAAATTTCTTTCGACCATAACAACAAAAACTATACACATATTGCAAAGGTGTTGCAAAACCAAACCCTTAACGGGGATATTGCTACCTGGTCTGGTTTGCCCTGGCCCACGGCTGCTGCGCTGCGCAATAATTTCAGCAGCGATCTTAAAACAGTCTCGTTGGTGCTGCATACCACCAACGTAGTATCAACTCCAGCCAAAAGCCTTAACCTGGACGGGGCTTTTATGGAAGAAGGAGCACCCGCCATGTTTGACCTGGATATGCTGAAGGGTGCACACACAGGTTTGCAGGATGCACATAGTATATTGCTTTCAGAGTCATTCGCCAACGCTTTCTTTGGTAGTGCTGATGTTGTCGGCAAGCTTATGAAGATTGATACACAAAGTGTAAAAATAACCGGTGTATATAAAGACATGCCGGCCAATTCAGCCTTTGCCAATATAAATTTTATTGCACCGTGGCAATTATTTTTTAATAACTCCTGGGCAAAAACAAACCCCTATCCATGGGGCAGTAATGCTTTTGAAGTGTATGTGCAATTGGCCGACAATGCAGATATGCAAAAAGTATCAGCAAAGATCCGCGACGTTAAGCTTAATAATGTACGCCCACAGGACAGGGTTGCAAAGCCTGCGCTTTTTCTTCATCCCATGAGCCGGTGGCACTTGTACAGTGAATTTAAAAATGGCATCAATACTGGTGGGCGTATTCAGTTTGTTTGGCTGTTTGGCATAATTGGCATATTTGTGTTGCTGCTTGCCTGCATTAATTTTATGAACCTCTCAACCGCACTCAGCCAAAAACGTGCTAAGGAGGTTGGCATTCGCAAAGCCGTTGGTTCATTGCGTATGCAGCTTATCGGCCAATTCCTTAATGAGTCAATAGTTACCGCTGTTGTTGCATTTATTGTAGCAATTGGGTTGGTGCAACTGTCACTTCCTTATTTTAATAACCTGTCAGGCAAAGCAATGCAAATACCAGCAGCTAATTTGTTGTTTTGGCTAAGCGCTTTAGGTTTTGCTATAGTAACAGGCCTTATAGCAGGCAGCTACCCTGCGTTCTACCTGTCAGCGTTTAATACAGTAAAAGTGCTGAAAGGCCATTTTCGTGCGGGCCGGTTTTCTGCAGTTCCGCGTAAGGTGCTGGTGGTTACACAGTTTTCGGTTTCTATTATTTTAATCATTAGTACAATTATTGTTTTCAGGCAAATACAGTTTGCAAAAAATCGCCCCGTTGGTTATAGCAGGGCCAACTTAATAAGTATGCAAATGCATACAACAAATATTCATGACCACTTTGATGCAGTTAAGAACGAACTGAAAAATACTGGTGCCATCGTTGAAATGGCGGAGGCCCGCAACCCGCTTACTGCTATATGGAACTCAAACGGTGGTATGGTTTGGCGTGGTAAACCCAAAGGGCTTTCTACTGATTTTCCTATGTGCAACGTAACATACGATTATGGTAAAACGATCGGTTGGCAAATAATCGAAGGCCGTGATTTTTCAAGGCAGTTTTCATCAGTGGATTCATCAACGTTTATACTGAATGAAAGCGCTGTTAAATATATGGGCCTTAAACATCCTATTGGCGAAAAGATAGCCTTTGATGATGGGGTATCTTTTACAGTTGTTGGGGTAGTGAAAGATTTTATTATCGAATCACCTTACGCACAGGTAAGGCCCACCATGTTTCGTATCGCACGTAACGGAGCAGGTATAGTTAATATAAAATTAAACCCGGCATTGCCAACAAAAGATGCACTCGCTAAAATTGAAACGGTGTTTAAAAAGTTTAACCCGCAGCAACCGTTTGATTATACGTTTGTGGATGCAGAGTACGCAAAAAAATTTAGTGATGATGAGCGCACCGGAAACCTGGCTGCTGTTTTTTCAGTGCTTGCCATTTTTATTTCATGCCTCGGCCTTTTTGGATTGGCCTCCTTTATTGCTGAACAGCGCACTAAAGAAATTGGTGTGCGCAAAGTATTGGGTGCATCGGTCTTCAGCTTATGGCAATTAATGAGCAGGGAATTTGTATTGCTTGTTGCAGCATCATGCCTTATTGCAATACCTGTTGCTGTTTTATTTATGCAAACCTGGTTGCAGCAATATCAATATCGTACCAGCATGTCTGCATGGATATTTATAATTTCAATAACAGGTGTATTGCTTATCACCCTGTGTACGGTCAGCTTTCAAAGTATAAAAGCAGCGTTGGCAAACCCTGTGAAGAGTTTGAGAACAGAATGATTTTTTCGTGAGACGTGATAGGTGAAACGTGAGACGATAGGCCAGTTTACTTTACAACATTGTAACAATATATCACTCGCCTGTCTTTTAAAGTTGTAATATGTACTAAACCTGCTTATAAATCCCCCTTAAGCAGGTTGGGTACGCATCCCCCTTTTAGGGTGATTTTATGGATTGAATGTAAATGTCTTCTTACTATCGGGGTAGTCAAGCTTATAACTTTGTTCGTCATCACCAACTTTAATATGCATCATGTTTATCTGGTTGTCGCTGTAGTCGTGCAGCAGGTTATTGGTAACATCAAGTTTTTGTACACCGGTAACACCCTTAATTTCAAAGTAACTCCAAATGCTTTCGCTCTGTTGCTCATAGCCTGCAAAGCTTATGGCTACTGGCTTTCCGTTCAATTGCAGCACCAGGTGTTTTTGTATATAATCAGTTATAAACTCATTCATTTGCTGCGCGTTGGCGGGGTGTAAAATGTCAACCTTAACACCCGGGTGTAGTTTGCGTAAAGTGTTTTCAAAATCATCTGTAAAAATGCGAACACTTATTTCCAGCTCCTTATCTTTTGCATTATAATCAAACTCTGTCATCGATACAAAAAAAGGATGAAACAAGCTTAAGGCGGCAATCACCAGCCATTTGTGTAACATATTTGCCATTCACCGATATTTTTTTTCTTATGCAAAACTCTGCTTTAATTTGACAACTTTTGGTATAGGTCCATACCGGTGGTATATATCGAAGATAAACACACACACAACACACAATGAGTAATTTCAGTATGTTCTTCCCCATGGGGATTCAACATATTACTGACTTAAATGGTATTGACCATATCCTCTTCATTACAGCACTTTGTCTACGGTATTTGTGGACTGATTGGCGTAAACTGCTGGTTTTAGTAACAGCTTTTACCATCGGCCACTCCGTTACGCTGGCGCTAAGTACGCTAAATATCATCAATATTTCCCGCAACTGGACAGAGTTTTTAATTGCTTTAACTATTATCATCACTGCAATTAATAATTGTTTTGTAAAAGATTTTACATTCAAAACAAAATACCCTGCCATATATTTTTATGCGCTGTTCTTCGGGCTTATACATGGGCTGGGCTTCAGCACATTGCTAAAAAGTATGCTCGGGAGGGACACAAGCATTATCACCCAATTGTTTGCTTTTAATCTTGGGCTTGAGGTGGGTCAGCTAATAATTGTATCTGTTATTCTGTTGTTTTCATTCCTGCTGGTGCGCATTTTACAGGTTAACCGCAGAGAGTATGTGCTTTTTGTAAGCGGCGGCATTGCTGCCCTTGCACTTAATATGGCTATTGAACGTTTCCCCATAAAAAATGATAATACACATGAGAAAACTGCTTTTGTGTGCAGCCGCAGCAACAGCTATTTCAGCTGCTAATGCACAGGACATTCAAAACAATCCCGGCTCAAACCACGGTAATAGGTTTGAGCAGCTTGGCACCATTTTACCAACGCCAAACGAGTATCGAACAGCAAGCGGCGCGCCAGGGCCAAAGTATTGGCAGCAAAGGGCCGATTACGATATTAAATGCAGCCTGGATGAAGTGAACACAAAGCTTACGGGCAGCGAAACCATTACCTATTACAATAACAGCCCGGACCAGCTCACATATCTGTGGCTGCAGTTGGATGAAAACCAGCACAGCTCAATAAACAATGCCAACTATCAAAACTCATCAACCGTAGGCGGTTCAGTAAGCGTTACCACGCTCGACCAAATGATGGAGCAAAGGGGTGATAATGGTTATGGCGATCATATTGAAAAAATAACCGATGCAACTGGCAAAGCCCTGCAGTACACCATTAATAAAACAATGATGCGTGTTGAATTGCCGGCTGTGTTAAAACCGGGGCAGCAGTTTATTTTTAACATAAACTGGAATTATAAAATAAGCGACCGCCAGAAATATGGTGGCCGCGGTGGGCTGGAATATTTTCCCGGCGATGGCAACTACCTGTTTACCATGACGCAGTGGTACCCACGCCTTTGTGTTTACAGCGATTTCCAGGGCTGGCAAAACCACCAGTTTGCAGGCAGCGGTGAGTTTGCTTTAACCTTTGGTAATTTTAAAGTGGCCATTACGGTGCCTGCAGACCATGTAGTAGGTGCAAGCGGCCAATGCCAAAACTACCAGCAGGTGCTTGATGCAAAGCATTTTGCACGGTGGACACAGGCACAAACAACAAAAGAACCATTGCAAATATTTAACCTGGATGAGGCTACTGAAGCAGAAAAGCACAAAAGCACTTCCACAAAAACATGGGTGTTTAAAGCGGACATGGTGCGCGATTTTGCCTGGACATCATCACGCAAATTTGTATGGGACGCTATGCCCGCAAATGTTGAAGGCAAAAAGGTTATGTGTATGAGCTACTACAGCAAAGAATCTTATAGCCTGTGGTCAAAATACTCAACAAAAATTGTAGCGCACACAGTTAAAACATATTCTCATTTTACATTCCCGTTCCCTTACCCTGTTGCACAAAGTGTTGAAGCTGCAAATGGTATGGAGTACCCAATGATATGCTTTAACAATGGCCGTACAGAGAAAGATGGCACCTACAGCGAGGCAACAAAAGATGGTATGGTAGGCGTTATTATACATGAGGTAGGCCATAATTTCTTCCCTATGATCGTTAACAGCGATGAACGCCAGTGGACCTGGATGGATGAAGGCCTTAATACTTTTTGCGAATACCTTGCTGAAGAACTGTTTGATAATAAATTCCCCACACGCCGCGGGCCAGCCTGGACGATTGCCGATTACATGAAGATGCCAAAAGACCAGTTGGAACCCATTATGACTAACAGTGAAAATATTGTGTTGTTTGGGCCAAACGCTTATTCAAAGCCATCAACCGCATTAAATATTTTACGCGAAACCATTATGGGCCGCGATTTGTTTGATTACGCGTTTAAAGAATATGCACGCCGATGGGCATTTAAACACCCTACGCCGGCTGACCTGTTCAGAACAATGGAAGACGCCAGTGGTGAAGACCTTGATTGGTTTTGGAGAGGCTGGTTTTACGGTACACAGCCTGTTGATATTTCATTGGACAGTATAAAAGGTTATGTGATTGACGCCAACGCCCAGGCAAGGCCAATGGGTGGTGGACGTGGGGGTAGGGGAGGTGACGGTGGGGGCGCCAACCGCGACAGGAGCCTTGATAAACCTTCAGTAAATCCATTTGAAGATATAAGCAAAGTACGAAACAGGCAGGATCCTAACATCCATTTTTTAACTGATGTTGATACAACCCTGCGCGATTTTTACTGGAAATACGACCGTGGTATTGAGCCGTATGATTCAATCTATAAGTTTAAAGCTGCTGCATTTGCAATGGACAGTATTGATGATGCAACCAAAGCAAAATATGCAGGCAAATATTTGTATGAAATTTCGTGCACCAATAAAGGCGGCCTTGTAATGCCTGTAATTATACAATGGACTTTTACTGATGGCACCAAAGAAATTGACCGCATACCGGCCCAAATTTGGCGCAAGAACGAAGTGCACATAACAAAAGTATTTTTGAAGGACAAGCAGGTGGCAAGCGTGTTATTAGACCCCATGAGGGAAACCGCTGATATTAATGAAGCCAATAACAGCTGGCCAAAAATGGATGAACCGGGCAAATTAGGCATGTTTAAAGCGCGCCAGGCTGCACGCGGCCAAAGCCAGGGTATAAACCCAATGGAGCATGCGACGCAGAAGTAGTTAGAAGTCCGGAAGACGGAAAGACCGTAAGTCCGAAAGTTGTACGTGACACCCGAACGAAGAACCAAATATGAAGATAGCAAGCGCCACTGTAAAAGGTGGCGCTTGTTTTTTGGGCATGCCGCGGCTTGGTGGCATTCCAAAACTATTTTTTAACCCATTTTAATTTAACCTTTACCTTTAAAATATTACCCCAATCTAAATCATTCAAAAAATGAAGACCTTCAAAACAAATCATTACCTCGTTTTAGCACTTTTATGTCTGTGCATTTTCTCATGTAAATCTAAAAGCCGTGGCGAACTAATTTTGGGCACCTGGAGCGTTACCAAAGTTGGCACTATTGGTG
>Ga0206931_1144_pt1 | contig 21645 bp, 21 predicted proteins | sample Alteio_BWOrgHeat_17_FD_152946 | JGI IMG/M metagenome (GOLD analysis project Ga0206931, IMG submission 152946) | Enriched cells from forest soil in Barre Woods Harvard Forest LTER site, Petersham, Massachusetts, United States -... | ecosystem: Environmental > Terrestrial > Soil > Temperate forest >...
ATTGGCACCGTGCTCGATTTTTATAGCCGGACAGAAATCGACGGTCCGAGATTGAAATATTTCCCCGCCGGAAGCTGGCCAACCAACGGGGTAGAGTGGCTGATCTGTGAAAAAGAATCCTATGAAGACCCGGTTCCCCCGGGAAAACTTCTGGTCGATCCGCTCGGTCGTCAGTATGACCTGGTAAGGATATTTCCCACCGCACCTTTGTCGGGATTACACTGGTTTATCTACCATAACCGGGCGGACTGATTGCTCGACGCTTTCACTTCGCGCTATTCCTGCCTGACAGGCAACCGAATCACAATCGTCGTGCCCTTCCCCAATTCACTTTCGGCATGCACGGTCCCATGGTGAGAATGAATGATATGCTTCACGATGGAGAGCCCCAGCCCGGTGCCACCCGAAATGCGGCTGCGCCCTTTGTCGACCCGGTAAAAGCGCTCGAAAATGTGAGGCAAATCCGCCGGGGGGATGCCGATGCCGTTGTCGGTAACGCGCAACTCCATTTGCTTCCCGTCCACCGCGGCGGAAAGGATGATACGCCGGGGTGGATTCGAATAAGCCACGGCATTTTCCAGCAGATTGAGAATCACCTGCTCAAAGCGGAGTGCGTCGACTTCCAGAGGGGAAAGATCGCCAGGCATCTGGAGCTCGATGGTCTCCGAACCGAAGTCTTTTCGTTTTTCCCAATCATGGATCAATTGACGGAAAAAAGCCTCGACCCGAATCGTGCTGAATTCGACTTCGACTTGTTTGGCCTCAAAGCGGGTAAGAATAAGCAAATCCTCCACCAGGGTATTGAGCCGGTTGGAATGGCGATTCATGGTTTCCAGCATCTTCTGTGATTCCTCCCGCGATAGCTCCGGATTATCCAGCAACGTCTCCAGGTAACCGCGAAAGATGGCCAACGGCGTTCGCAGCTCGTGGGAAACATTGGCCACAAACTCGCTGCGCATCACCTCCAGTTGCTTGATCCGGGTGATGTCGTGGAAGACGACCACCGCTCCGCCCACCGCGCCTTTTTTCGTGCGGATGGGAACCGCGCTAATGCCAAAATGGCGCATCGCCAGCGCGGTGCTTTCCAATGTGACCTCCTGCTGGCGCGCCTCGCCCCCGAGAATCGTCTCGCGGACAAGCATTTCCACCCTCGCTTCGCGCAGCGATTCAAGCACCGTCCGCCCCAGTGGGCTTTGTTTCAGGTCAAAGAGTTTCAACAGCTCGTCGTTCACCAACCGGACGATGTGCTTCTGATCGACCACCATGACCCCCTCGACCATGTTGGCGAGAAGAACATTCAGGTTGAAATCCTCCTCCTGCTGCTGGCGATAAAAATCGTCCAGGCGCGCCCCCACGTCTTCCAGGTAACGCGACAATTGCTCGACCCAGGGAGGGCCGTCGACGTAGTAGGACTTGGGGCGTTGACCGCCCGCGAGCTGCTTCGTCAACCGGACCAACTGCCGCATCGGAAGCTCGTACCTTTGACGGATAAAAAACCACAAGGCGAGAAGCTGTACCAGCGCAAGAACGATCAATAATATGATTAACTGGCTGCTGGTAGAGTCCATGAGATGACGCATTTAAGCAAAACCATGAAGATAAACATGACAAAAACGTAAGAGGTCTGCCTGCATGCCGGGGTTTGCTATTGCGACCAGCGCATGGTAGGGTTCCTCGAATATGCCAACTCCGCCAGTCAAGTTCCCCAAGCCCAAACGCAGTTCCGGCAAGCCTCCAGTCCGCAAAAGCGACGGCAACAGCCCCACCCCTTCCTCGGGGCCCGCAAATGAACAAAATTGGCGGGGCCTGCTTCTTTTGTCGCTCACGCTGGCACTGTTATTCTCCCTTTTCTACGTACTCAAGTACCCCGGCATGGTGCAGGAGGAAATCACCCAGACCCGGCTGTTTGAATTAATTCACCAGGGCAAGGTGGATACGATTGTCAACGAGCCCGATCCCTCCACCGGTCTGCGCATGCTCACCGGCACCTATAAACGCCCGATCAGCAACGCACCCAACGCACCTGAAACCGAAGGCGCCTTCAAGGTTCCCGTCGATCTCGCCCTGAATCCCTACCTCGAAAGCGAAATCAACCAGGCCGGCTACAAAAAGATCATCGAGACCCAGGCCAATACCAACCTGCTGTGGCCCATCATCAACACCGTCCTGCCCATTGTCATCATCCTCGGCGTCATGTACTTCCTTTTCCGCCAGCAAATCCGCATGGCGGGCAAGAGCGCCTTCAGTTTCGGCAAAAGCAAGGCCCGGATGATGACGCGCGACCGGAATAAGGTGACCTTCAAGGACGTTGCCGGCATCGATGAAGCCAAGGAAGAATTGAGCGAAATCGTCGAGTTCCTCAAGGACCCGCGCCGGTTCCAAAGGCTCGGTGGCCGCATTCCCAAGGGCGTCCTCATGATCGGCCCTCCCGGAACCGGCAAGACCCTTCTCGCCAAAGCCATCGCGGGTGAAGCCGACGTGCCTTTCTTCAGCATCAGCGGTTCCGATTTTGTGGAAATGTTCGTCGGGGTGGGAGCCTCCCGCGTGCGCGACATGTTCGAGCAGGGCAAGAAAAACGCACCCTGCCTGATCTTCATCGATGAAATCGACGCCGTCGGGCGCAGCCGCGGCACCGGCATGGGCGGCGGCCACGACGAACGCGAACAGACGCTCAATGCGCTCCTCGTGGAAATGGACGGCATCGAAACCCAGGAAGGCGTGATTATTATCGCGGCCACCAACCGCAAGGATGTGCTCGATCCCGCGCTGCTGCGTCCCGGCCGTTTCGACCGCGAAGTGCGCGTGAACCTGCCCGATGTGCGCGGACGCGAACAAATTCTTCAGGTCCATACCCGCAACGTGAAGCTTTCAAAATCGGTCGACCTCGGCCTGATCGCCCGCGGCACGCCCGGTTATTCCGGCGCCGAACTCGCCAACGTCGTCAACGAAGCCGCCCTTCTCGCCGCCAAGCGCAACAAGGATGAAGTCACCCAGCCCGAACTGGAGGAAGCCCGTGACAAGGTCCGCTGGGGCCGGGAACGGCGCAGCATGGCAATGACGGAAGAGGAAAAGAAGGCGACCGCCTATCATGAGGCCGGTCACGCCTTGCTCAACGTTCTGCTCCCCCATACCGACTCGCTGCATAAGGTCTCCATCATCCCGCGCGGCCCCGCCCTGGGCGTAACCATGTTTCTGCCGGAGAAGGACAAATATAGCGCCTGGAAACGGGAACAACTCGACGAACTCGTGGTTCTCATGGGTGGCCGCGTCGCCGAGGAAATTTTCCTGGGCGATGTCAGCAGCGGAGCGGCCGGCGACATCCAGATGGCCACCTACACCGCGCGCAAGATGGTCTGCGAATGGGGCATGAGCGAACATCTCGGCATGGTCCAGTACGTCGAGGACAGCGCCATGACTTTCCTGGGACGCGATTTTGGCCACAACCGCGGCTACAGCGAGAAAACAGCCGAATCGATCGATGCGGAAGTTTTGCAGATCGTGACGCGCGCCTATGACAAGGCGAAAGAATTGATCGGCACCCACCGCGAGGCGATGGAAAAAATCACGGTGGCCTTGCTCGAATATGAAACACTCGATGGCAAGCACATCCGGGACATCATCGAACATGGCCATATGCTGACTCCTCCTCCCGCACCGCTCGCACCGCCTTCCAATCCGAATCCCCAGGAACCCCTCCCCGTCAATCCTCCGGTCAAACCGAAGGAAGACGACGGCGGTCTGCTTCCCGGCCTTCCCGCGCCCGCGGGAGCGTAAGTCCAGCCGTCGCCACCTGCAGCGACGGAGGAAAAGGTTCCCACGCCCGGAAGTCACAGGCCCCAAAGGCATTCCTCGTGACTTTTTATTCAAGTTGGGGATAGTTCCTGCTGTTCAAAGCTTAGGGAGTTTCATGTCCATTCATGTCGCACTGAATCACGTCACGCATTATCGGTACGAAAAACCGATCGAGCTCGGTCCCCAGGTGGTGCGCCTGCGGCCCGCCGCCCATTGCCGCACGCCCCTCCTCAATTACACGCTGCGCATCACGCCGAAGACCCATTTCATCAACTGGCAGCAGGACCCGCAGGGCAATTTCCAGGCCCGGCTCGTTTTTCCGGAAAAGACCGACGAATTCAAGGTCGAGGTCGAACTCACCGCCGACATGGCGACGATCAATCCCTTCGATTTCTTTTTGGAAGAGGCGGCCAAGGAATGCCCCTTTACCTACGACGTCATCATGGCGCATGAGTTGAAGCCCTATCTGGAATTGGAAACGCTGGGGCCGCGCCTGCGTACTTTCCTCAATAAGATTCCCCGCACGAAGCGCAATACCATCGACTTCCTGGTCGACCTCAACGCGATGGTGCACCAGGAAATCAATTACATCGTCCGGCTCGAGCCGGGCGTCCAGTCGTGCGAGGAAACCCTTGGCTTGAAAAGCGGCTCCTGCCGCGATTCGGCCTGGCTGCTCGTCCAAATCCTTCGCCAGTTGGGCCTGGCCGCGCGTTTTGTCTCGGGCTATCTCATCCAATTGACCGCCGATGTGAAACCGGTCGATGGCGGCGCCGCCGGACCGGAAGCCGACTTCACGGATCTTCATGCCTGGACCGAAGTCTACCTGCCCGGCGCGGGCTGGGTCGGCCTCGATGCCACGTCGGGCCTCTTGGCGGGCGAAGGCCATATTCCCCTGGCGGCCACGTCGGACCCGGTAACGGCAGCTCCCATCACCGGCGACCACGAGCAGACGGAGGTGGAATTTGATTTCCACATGAGCGTGACGCGCGTCTACGAATCTCCACGCGTCACACTTCCCTACAAGGAACACCAGTGGCGCGAGATCGAGGCGCTGGGCCGTAAGATCGACGAGGAGTTGTCCGCCCAGGACGTGCGCCTGACCATGGGCGGCGAACCGACCTTCGTTTCCACCACCAATCGCGACGGACTCGAATGGAATTTCACCGCCTTAAGTCCCGAAAAGCAGGAGAAAGGTGAAAAGCTCCTCAAGCGCCTGCGCGACCGGTTCTCCACCGGCGCCCTGCTTCATTTCGGCCAGGGAAAATGGTATCCGGGCGAATCGCTGCCCCGCTGGGCTTACGGTTGTTACTGGCGAAAAGATGGCGAGCCGATCTGGCACGACCACGATCTCGTCGCCGATTACGGCAGAAATTACAACGTCACTTCGGAACATTCCGCCCGCTTTCTGCACCTGCTGGCCGAAAAATTAAGCCTCGATTCCAAGTATGTCCGCGACGCCTACGAAGATGTTTATCACTACCTCTTCGAGGAAGGCCGCCTCCCTTACAACGTTTCCGTCTTCGACTCGAAGATCAAATCAGCCGAAGACCGCGCCCGGCTCGCCTGCGTCTTTCGACAGGGACTCGATTCCATCGTGGGCCATGCGCTTCCGCTTTTGCGCGCTTCGTGGCTGCCGGACCGTCCCTGGCAATCGACCGTGTGGCATTTGCGCACGGAACGGCTAATGCTCATTCCCGGCGATTCGCCGATGGGTTACCGCCTTCCCCTTGAATCCCTGCCTTGGGCCGCGCAGGGCGACAGCGTGCAGATCGTCGAGCAGGACCCGACGGAACGGCGGCCCTCCCTGCCCGCGGTTGAGCGCAAGAAAAAACGTGCCGGCAGCCAGCTTTCTGGCGATTACCCGCAGGTTCCGACCGGCCAGCCCGATGCAAATTTGGTCCGTACCTCGATTTGCGCGGAATCGCGCCAGGGCATCCTCCATATCTTCATGCCCCCCACCGCCTGCACGGAGGATTATCTCGACCTCGTCGCCGCCGTGGAAGACACCGCCGCCGAACTTTCGCTGCCCATCCGCGTTGAAGGCTATACTCCGCCGCACGATCACCGGCTCCAGTGTTTCAAGATCACCCCCGATCCGGGTGTCATCGAAGTCAACCTTCAGCCCGCCGCAAACTGGCCGGAACTTGTCCGCAACACCGAAGTACTTTACGAGGAGGCGCGCCATTGCGATCTCGGCGCGGAAAAATTCCTGCTCGATGGCCGGCATGTCGGTACCGGTGGCGGCAATCATATCGTTTTGGGCGGTTCGACCGTGCTGGACAGTCCGCTTCTGCGCCGCCCCGACCTTCTGCGCAGCCTGCTCGGCTATTGGCAGAACCACCCGGCGCTCTCCTTTCTATTCTCCGGCATCTTCCTGGGGCCGACCAGCCAGATGCCGCGCATCGACGAAGCGCGCAACGACGCCCTCTACGAACTCCAGCTCGCCTTCAGCCAGGTGCCCGATTTCGGCCACGTCCCGCCGTGGCTGGTCGACCGTATTTTCCGCAACATCCTGACCGATGTCACCGGCAACACCCATCGCGCCGAATTCTGCATCGACAAGCTTTTTTCGCCCGACAGCGCCTCGGGCCGTCACGGCCTGCTGGAATTGCGCAGCTTTGAGATGCCCCCCCATGCGCGAATGAGCCTGACGCAACAACTCGTGCTGCGCGCCCTGGTGGCCCGTTTCTGGAACAAGCCCCACCGGCAACAACCGGTCCCCTGGGGAACGCAGCTTCACGACCGATTCCTCCTGCCTCATTTTTGCGCGCAGGATTTCAATGAAGTCATCGAGGACCTCAAACAGTCGGGCTATCCGTTCAAATCCGAATGGTTCGCGCCCCATATCGAATTCCGCTTTCCGCTCCAGGGCGAAGTCTCCTATGACGGGGTTAGGCTCGAACTGCGCACCGCGCTCGAACCGTGGCATGTCCTGGGCGAGGAAGGGACGCCCGGCGGTACGGTTCGTTATGTCGATTCCTCCGTGGAAAAACTGCAAGTCAAGTTGGACAATGCCATCGAGGGCCGTCATCTCGTCACCTGCAACGGGCGCCGCGTCCCGATTCACCCCACGGGAACGCCCGGACAGTTTGTCGCCGGAGTGCGTTTCCGCGCCTGGCAGCCCCCCGAGGCGCTCCATCCCACCATCGGCATCGACGCCCCGCTCACCTTCGATATCATCGACAGCTGGACAGGCCGTTCCCTGGGCGGTTGCGTTTATTATGTGTCGAGTCCCGGCGGCCGCAACTGGACCACCATGCCCATCAACGCCAATGAAGCCGAGGGCCGCCGTCTTTCCCGTTATCGTTCCTTCGGCCATACGCCGGGCCCGATGTTTGTTCCCCCCTTTCCGCCGGGCCGCGTCGATTTTCCGCTCACGCTTGATCTGCGGAAAATCTAAATCTGCGCCTCTTATGGGCGCTGCTTCCACGGATTTCTACAATTCCAGCCAGACCGTCTTCGCCCCTTCACCGGAAGGAAAATCGGGAAGCGCCGCGGTGTGATGGAACCGGCCGGAACGGCCCTGCATCCGCAGCGCGCCCCGGGCCGCGCGTTCCAGATCGGCCACACGCATGGCGGAATGATTCACCGAAAGCAGGATTTTTGCACCCGGCGAAGCCACCTCCAAGGCCAGCGCCGCCAGGCGGTCAAAGTCGCGCTGCACCTGAAACGCCGCGCCGGACTGATTGCGCGAAAACGTCGGCGGATCGAGAATGATCGCATCGAATTTCTCTCCTCTCCGCGCCAGGCGGGGCAACACGGCCAGGACATCATCCGTGATAAAGCGATGCCCTTTTTTGGGGTCCAGTCCGTTTCGCCGAAAATTCTCCTCACCCCGCGTGAGTGAACGCCGGGACAAATCGATACTGACCGTTTCCGCTCCGGCCAACCCCGCGACGACGGAAAAAGAACAGGTGAAGGCGAAGGTGTTGAGCAGTCGCTTCGGCTTCAAATCGCGCACCCGGGCCCGGTTGGCCCGCTGGTCGATAAACAACCCGGCGGAGTAGCCCACCGCAAAATCGAGCGCAAAACGCGCTCCGGCCTCACCCACCTCCGTCTCCAGTGATTCCCCCGCGTTGCCTCGAAGCAAAACAGGCGCACCCCGTTCGGAGGCGTGCTGCGGCAGGTACTTGCCAAAAACTCTCCCGGGTTGAAACGAATACACGGCACATCGCTGATCGAGGTCCCCGAGCACCGCGTCCCGCCCCCGCTCGGTCTGATGGGAAAGCAGGAGATCATCTCCAAAACGTTCCAGCCACATTTCGGAATCCGAGGCCAGCCGATGCGCATCGGTCCCCGACGCCGCCAGGGCGGACCAGACGCCTGATGAAATCCAGTTCACATGAAGCGATGAAGTGTTCGCGAGCCGGGCTGGAGCCTTGCCTCGCTGAAATGGGATCGCCTGGGGAAGCTTCGGATTGGGTTTCACGGCTTTAGGGGATTAGATATTCGAAGCTCGTCCCGGGCAATCGATTATTTTGTACGCCCTCTTCGTGTTTCGCTTCAAGCCTCTTGCTCATAAGCACTTCTTCTGGAAAAACCCCTTGGCATAAGACGTGCTGAGGGTCTGTCCGTGCATTTGGATAACCTCAAGGCAACCAAGAAAAGCAAGAGGAGATGGACAGGATGGGTTGTGGCAGGGGCCGTGATTATTGCGCTCGGCAATGCCCAACAAATCAGTTTATCGCCCTCCCTGGTTCTTTTATTGCCCATCAAGAATCTGGCTTCATTCCAAATTAAGCGTGGTGAGCAAAAAGCACCACAAGATTGGGTCCCCATTCGTTTTTCCAATGATACCCTTGCCAATCGCGGACTTTTATCCGGCGGCTTCCGTTTTATCGATGGCTCAAAAGAATTCCAGTACGCGTTGAAGCCATTCGCCTCATGGCCCAGCCCCTTTTGCCTGCGTTTGAATTCCTGCGAAAGCTCGCGAGCACCCCCGTTTATGGACCCACCAACGTTTTGTTAGTTTTTAAGGAGCTCTGTCTTCGGGTGGAGCCATTCATTTCAAGTATTTTAAAACCAATTTTTATCAAATTTATACAATCTATATGATCAAACGTCTCTCTTCCATCGTTCGATGGTCGGTTTGCGGTCTCGTTTTGACCTTGAGTTCCTATCAGGTCAATGCCCAGACCCCCTCACCGGCACCAGCAGCCGCAGCCGCTCCGGCCCCCGCCGCAGCTCCTGCCCCTGCCGCAGCTCCGGCTGCCCCCGCAGCCCCTAAACCCACACTGGAACAGCGAGTGGCCGATCTGGAAGCCTATGTCAACAATGGCGCGCCTGGTGGCGATCAATCGCCGGCGTTGCCCTCGAACCTGACCGGTTCGGGCCCCGGCCATAACGGCTGGATGATGACCTCCACCGCGCTGGTGTTGATGATGACGCTGCCCGGACTGGCCCTGTTCTACGGTGGCTTGGTCCGCCGCAAGAACATCCTCTCCGTCTGCGCCCAGTGTTTTGCGATCACCGGCCTGGTGACCATTCTCTGGTGGCTCTGCGGTTACGGTCTGGTCTTCGGCATCAACCACAGCTATTGCGATCCCAAGACCGGTGCCGCCACGGTTTCGATCCTGGGCGATCTGCAGTACGCCTGCTTCGGTGCCACGTCCTTCAACAAGACCTACAACAATGACCCTCAGCCTCAGGTGGTCAATTCGACGCCCAACGGCGGCTATGGTTACTGGATGTCGCAGAACGTCTATGCCTGCTTCCAGCTGACCTTCGCCATCATCACTCCGGCGCTCATCATCGGAGGTATCGCTGAACGCATGAAGTTCTCGGCCCTGGTGATCTTCATCGGCTGCTGGATGTTCATCGTCTACTTCCCATTGGCCCACAATGTATGGGGCGTGGATGGTTACTTCAACGGCGTTTGGAATGCCGCCGCACCCGTCAAAGCGATGGACTTCGCGGGAGGCACCGTGGTGCATATGTCCTCGGGTTGGTCCGGTTTGATTCTCGCCCTGATCGTCGGCAAGCGTGCCGGATGGGGCAAGACTCACTTCTCGCCTCACAGCACGGTGCTGACCTTTATCGGCGCCAGCCTGCTCTGGGTCGGCTGGTACGGGTTCAACGCCGGTAGCGCCTGCGCCGCCGACGTCGTCTCGGCGAACGCCTTCACCACCACGACACTCGCCACCGCGGTCGCTTCCTTCGTCTGGCCCACTGTGGAATACTTCCTCAAGGGCAAGGCGACGGTCGTTGGCTTCTGCTCCGGCGCGGTTGCCGGTCTGGTTGTCATCACACCTGCTTGCGGTTATGTCACCCCCATGGGCGGCGTGATCATCGGCGTGATTGCCGGAACGATTCCGTTCCTGACCACCACCTACCTCAAGCCGCTGCTCGGTTATGATGATGCGCTCGACGTGTTCGGCGTGCATGCCGTCGGTGGAATGTGCGGCGCGTTGGCCACGGGCTTCCTCGCCTCCGACACCATCAACAGCAACCTCGACACCAACGTCAAGGACCTCTGCGACTGGAGCAAGGGCCACCTGCTCTATATCGAACAGCTCAAGGTCATCGCCTTCACGATCGCGATTTCTGTGATTGGCACAGCCATCATCGGTTATGCGTTGAAGTTCACGCTCGGCCTGCGTCCGACACCGGAACAGGAAGAAGCCGGCCTCGACGTTTCCGATCACGGCGAAGAGGGATATATCCTCTAGTCAGTATTGGTTATCGAACTATATTAACAGGCGGCGTGCTGTGAAAGCGGCACGCTGCGGAACAAAAAACCATTTGAAACCATATGAAAAAAATTGAAGCCATTATCCAGCCTTTTAAGTTTGAGGATGTGAAAACCGCTCTCACCCAAAGCGGGGTTGAAGGCATTACCATCACCGAAGTAAAAGGATTTGGCCGCCAGAAGGGACACAAGGAAATCTACCGTGGCAGCGAATACACGGTGGACGTCCTCCCCAAGGTAAAAATCGAAATCGTCGCTCCGGATGACAAGGTGGAAGGCATTGTCAAAACAATCCTGGAAACTGCGAAAACAGGCAAAATTGGCGACGGCAAAGTCTTCGTCACTCCTGTGGACCAGGCCTACCGGATACGTACCGAGGAAAAAGACGAAAAGGCTGTCTAGCCTCTTCCCTTCCATTCTTCTGCGCAAAGGGCGAGCCTCAAGGGCTCGCCCTTTGTCTTTTCAGGAAGGTTAATTGGCCTCTATCTATATTGACTGCAAATGCTTCCAAGTGTATTTAAGCAATGTGTTGCGAAACCTGCTGCCAGTTGCCTGGGCCCATTGCATGACCGCCACTTTATTGGCGGCAAGTTCGCTCCTGCACGCAGATGATCAAAGTAAACCCTCCGATACCAATGATTATAAAACAGTCCCCATTGGATTAAGTGGTGCAAGCATCCAGGTTAGAAAACAATCCAGCACCCCAAAAACAGTTTTTGGATCGACCTCGGATAAATATGATCCCTCGGCCTATGACTTGAACCAAACAAGTTCGATGGCCCACAAACAGTTCGCAAGCGACGGGGCATCCATTGCTAAAAATAATTCCTCCGTCCAGGCCCAGGAACAGCGCACGTTTATCACCAAATCCTATTTTAGCAACGCCTCATCCCAGGCCGACAGTTCGACGCCGAATTTAACCACGAAGATTTCCCAACCAACCTTTAATTCCTACACCCATAACGCAACTGGATTCGATAAAGGCTTTAACACCTCGGCGGCCAATCTCGGACAAGATAGCACCGCGATGCCCGCTTCGGCGGCCTCATCCTATCAGGGACGCACCGCGCAGTTGGGTGGACAAAAAACGGAGGTGTTTGCCTCCACCATACTGACACCCAAACAATATCTGGGACCCGGAGCCCAGAAAGTCCCCGATGGAGTGACGGTTAAGGAAAATGTCGTAATCTCGCGCATGAATGACCTGCCGAATCGGGACCTGACTGTCGATGAGGTTCGCGATCTCATCAACCACGAAGCCAAACCCAATACTGATGCCAAGCCCGAACCCCCAAGCAAGCCGTTGAATGATCCTGATTACAAACCAATCCCCTCACCCGCCCCTCCTCCCGTCGATGAGGACAAGAGCGATTTGATTCCTCCTCCCGGCACGATGGCAGAACCACAGCCACCGGAAAACTCCGAGCCTCTGCCCAAATAAGTCCCATGAGACAGCTGGCGCAGTGGGAATAGTGGAATCACTGCCGAATCGTAAGCTGCGCCTCGGCGTTCATTTCCGGGTAGTTGGACATGATGGCCTGAACGGTATAAGTGCCCGGCGTCAAGGGCAGGCTCATATCATCGAAATCGACACTCTCGGTATAAACCAGCTTGTCGTCAAAATTGACCATGGATGATCCTACGACCTGGACGAACTCATGATCATCCGTGTAAGTATACACCACCCCGCCGGCTGAATTCACGATCCTGAAATCCCAACGCTGCGCCGTGGGAAAGGAAAGGGTGTAGGTTTTCTTGGCGTGATTATGCACGGAAAAAGTGATCTTGATGCTGGGATTTGGACCGGTCGTTTTCGCCGCGCTAACGGAGAGCGGATTGGGTGACACCTCCACTTTGGTGTCAAACGACTTGGGGTCCACGGCATTGGCACGCTGGATGCGCTTGGGATCACCATTGAAAATACTGAAACGATTTCCACCCATGTCCCAACTGCTGCGCGGCACGGTTTCCTTGCTGGGATTGATATCGATGGCGGACGCCGCGTCGAAAACGGCCACCAACATCAAGCAAAGAGAAATAGAGAGAATCCGCCGCATAACCGCCTACACTAACAAAGCTTACGATGGTATTCAAACTTTTTGCCTTTTGTGATTATCGATCTATTTTCAGTCCATGCGCTGGATTTGCCTGCTTGCCGGATTATTTCTTCTCACCCTTCAATCGGCCCAAGCCGGACACTCCCCGCCCAAGATCTTCCTGCGCATCTACATTCAAACATCGGGGCAAGGCCTTCCTGAAACTCAAGCCAGGGAAATTGCGTTGCCGCCCAATGGGGAGACGATCCTGATCCGCGCCTTTCCTGAAATTACGGAACAGGAACTTGTCGATGTTCAGGAGGATGCTTCCGGCGCCGTTCACCTGCATTTCAACCATGAGGGACAGGTGAATCTCAATGCCATTACCTCGCAAAACCAGGGGCGCATCATGGTGGTCATGCTCAACGGCATCATTATCTACGCGCCGGTAATGGATGAAGAACTACCTAATGGCGAGCTTGTCCTTCCTCATCCGCTCGCTCCGCAGGTGCTGCAGCTTCTGCAGGAAACCGCGCAAAAGAATGTCAAGCAGCACGCCCATACTTAAATTCGCCGCCTGTCAGTTCATGCGCCGGGCCCATTCGTCAACTGCGGTAACCTCCACATGAATCAGGTTTTCGTAAAAACGCTCGACCTGTTCCTCCGTTAATTTCGGATGTTCCCGCCGAATCAGATCAAGACTCCATTCCCGAGCCAGGGCGATTTCCGCAGGTCCAAGTTTGCGGATATTTTGACGGTAAAGGAAAAGGTTAAAACGCTCGGCGAAAGCGGAGAGGCTGGAGCTCATATCAAAAACAGTTCACCCGCACCACAAAGGGGTGTTGAGGGCATTCTAAGGCATAGCCTCGAAATTGGGCAAGGCTTTGAGATAGGTTCTTTACATCCTTGATGAATCCCACAGTATAGCAGGCTCCCATGTCACTGAAAACTCCACTCCGTTTTGGTTTGCCCAAAGGCAGCCTGGAGTCGTCGACCTTTGAATTGCTCGCCCGGGCAGGCTTCAAGGTCCAATCCTCCAATCGCGGCTACAAGCCGTATATCAACGACCCGGAATTGGAAGGCCGCCTCGTCCGCCCACAGGAAATGAGCCGCTACGTGGCCCAGGGATTTCTCGACTTCGGGATCACGGGAAAAGATTGGATCCAGGAAAGCGGGCACCAGGTGGAGGTCATCTGCGACCTGGCCTACAGCAAGGCCACCAGCCTGCCCGCCCGCTGGGTCGTGGCCGTGCCGGAAGATTCCCCGATCAAAAGCATAAAGGATTTGCAGGGCAAACGCATCGCCACCGAACTGGTTGAAACGGTCAAACGTTATCTGGCCGACCACAGTGTCACGGCCGAGATCGAGTTTTCCTGGGGTGCGACGGAAGTCAAAGTGCCGGAACTGGTCGACGCCATCGTGGACCTGACCGAAACCGGCTCCTCCCTGCGGGCCAACAAGCTGCGGATCATCGAGACCATCATCGAAAGCTACCCGCAATTAATCGCCAACAAGGCGGTTTACGCCGACCCGGACAAACGCAAGAAGCTGGAAAACATGAAATTGCTCCTCATCGGGGCGCTGAATGCACGGGAAAAAGTCGGGTTGAAAATGAATGTGCCCAAGGCGGTCCTCGAAAAACTTTCCGCCACCCTGCCCGCCCTGCGCAATCCCACCGTTTCACCTCTGGCAGACCCCGGCTGGACCGCGGTTGAAATCATCATCGACGAGGCCGTCGTACGGGATTTAATCCCCCGGTTGAAGGAACTGGGCGCGGAAGGAATTATCGAATATCCGCTGAATAAGGTTGTCTATTAGCCGGAACATCTTTACAACGACCAACTCCACTTTCTTATGGGTTCAATCAAAAAACGCCGCAAAGCCAAGATCGCCAAACACAAGCGCCGCAAGCGCATGAAGGCGAATCGGCACAAGAAGCGGTTGCGTTACAAGGCGTAGCTTCTAAGTTTTCAGCTGTGGCTGGAAGCTCTCCAAAACATCCGCACAGGAACGTCGCGAACGGCTTTCTTATCGTCGCCGCCATGGCTGCGGGAAGGATGCGGGCCGCGTCGGTCCTTCTCTGCCTTGGCTTCGCGATAACAGGGATTCACGCCGAAAGCACAGACCCGGTTTCATCCACGTCCGAAGCCATTGCCTCTTCGCAACTGACGGATGCACAGGACAGAATGAGGAGTGGCCGGCTCAGCCCGGCCGCCGAAACCAAAAGCCGCGCAAATGCCCTTTACGCCGAAGCCTTGAGTACGGATTCCGAAGACAATTCGCAGGAAACCTTAAGGCAGCTTCAGGAGGTGGTCGCCCTCGATCCTTATTTTGCCGATGCCCAGGTCAAGATCGCCCATATCCTGTTGCAGGCAGGCCAGGTCGAATCCGCCCTAAAACAACTCCAGGCTGCGGTTGCCTCCAACCCCGACTCGGTCGCCATCGAGGCCGCTCTCGGCTATACTCAACACCTGCGCGGACAAAATGACGAAGCTCTCCGCTTAAGCGCGGATGCCCTGACCAGGGACGCGGGCCAGTCGGTGGCCATGCGAGTCATGCTCGAGATCGCGGAAGACCAGCACGATCTGGCCGGCGGCGTTGTTCATATCGAGGACATTCTGAAAGCCGGCGGCCCGGATGTGTCCGCCTCCGTGTGGCTGACTCTCGGCAGGCTTTACGTGGAAATTGCGCGCAACGATGTGCCTGCGCCCACCGGCGAGACGATGCTCCGGACCCTGTTGCCGATTCATCAACAAGCCGCCGCCAAGCCATCTCCGGACGTGGAGACGCTCACCCTTCTCGCCGATACCTACCGCGATCTGGGGCAAAAGCACGATGCCCTGAAAACGCTCGAGCAAGCCGGCGCCATGGAACCTTCCAATATCGATATCATCCTGCGCTGCGCCGACCTTGAGACCGATCTTGGCCAGAAAACCAAGGCCCTTAAAGATTATGAAACGGCTTACAATCTTAACCCGAACCTGACCGGTCTGCGTGAACTGCTGGGCCGTCTTTACCTCGACAATGCAAGATTCGAGAATGCGGCCCGTCTTTTTCAGGAAGCTCTCGGCGATTCTCCCGACAACCCCGGCATGGAAATCGCCCTGGGGGTCGCCTACGAAGAGAGCCATCAGCACGAGAAAGCCGAGGCATCTTTCCAGCGTGCCTTTGCCTCCGGTTCCTGCCCCCCCGAAGCCTACCTGAAACTTGTGATTTTCCAGCTTTCGACCGACCATGTGCAACAGGCTGGCGAGACCCTGGCTGCCGCGCAGGCCCGTTTTCCCCAATCGGCCAAGGTTCGATTTTACCAGGCGATCCAGTGTCGATACGCGAAGAACTATGCCGCGGCCATGTCCCGCCTGAAAGAAACGCAAGCCCTGGCCTCCGGCTCCGAAACCGATGTCTTTGACATCGATTACTATCTCGAAAGCGCCCTGATCATGAATCTTGCCGATAAAAAAACCCTCATCGAACCAACCCTGCGCGAAGGGCTGGCCAAATACCCGGACAGCCCCGATCTGATGAACGAACTCGCTTTTTTCTGGGCCGACCAGAGGAGTCACCTCTCTGAAGCCCTCGCCTTAAGCAGGCGCGCGGCTCAGCTTGATCCCGATAATGGCCCCATCCAGGACACCTGCGGATGGGTCTACTTTCAATTGAACCAGCCAAAAGAAGCATTACCGTACTTGCAACGGGCCGCCCTTATGACCAACAATGATCCTGTGGTTTTACAACACGCCGGAGATACCTATCTGAAACTGGGCCGCAAACGCGATGCCCTTGCCGCCTGGCGCAGCGCCCAGGAAAAAGACCCCGGCAATCGTGATCTGGCCAACCGAATAGACGCCGCCCTGGCGCAAGCGAACAATGCTCACCTACGCTCCGCGCCAAACAAATAATCCCTCCCTCATTCCCGTCCTACTTGTCCTGACCGTCTGGCTGGGGCTGTTTTGCTGGACGGCACCGGCCACCGCGCAATCCAAAAGCGGTTTCCTGTTCAAGGATTACGCTGCCAAGTCCAAGCTCCCGCCTCCCGATGAAATCAAGGCCGTGGGTGCCTTGCTCGTCGACGGCAAGACGGGAGAAGTGCTCTACGCCCGCAATCCCGACAAACACCTCCTGCCCGCCAGCACGACCAAACTGATGACCGCCCTTATCGTCTATGAGAAGGTCGGCCTCAACGGCAACGTCACTATTACGGAAGACGACACAAAGGTGGAACCAAGTTCCGTGCCGCTCATTCCCGGCGAAACGGTTTCCGTGGACAAGCTTTTTCACGCTCTCCTCATCGAGTCCGCCAACGACTCGGCGCGCGCACTGGGCCGTCATGTCGCGGGAAGCACGGAGGCCTTTATCGACATGATGAACGAGCGGGCGCTGGCCATGGGTTGTTTCAATACACATTTTGCCAACCCCAACGGCCTGCCCGCGCCCACCGGCACCCATTACACCAGTTGCGCTGATCTGATGCGTATTTTTCGGGCGGTGATTGCCCATCCGGAATTGCGTGAAATTTGCAGCACCAAGGAATACACCATTGTCACCGAATCGGGCCGGCACACGTTCCGCAACCACAACCGGCTTCTCGGCTTCTATCCGGGGATGGGACCGGCCAAGACCGGCTGGACAATCGCTTCCCGCCATACCTACGCCGCCGCCGTCAAACGAGACGGCCGCGAAATTCTGCTGACCCTGCTCGACAGCCCCGACAAGTGGACGGACGCGCAAATTCTGTTCAACTGGGGCTTTGCCCAACCGGCTCCCCAGCCGGCGGCAAATGCGATTTCCCCGGCTCCAGCGCCCAGCGGCCTGGCGCCGTCCCCTTCCACCACTCCCCCCGTCCCGGCGCCGAAGAAGAAGCCCAAAAATTCAAACACCGCCACGCCCTAACTGTCCGATGGGTGTTGGGGAATCTGGACAAGGAACCGGGTCCCCTGCCCGACTGCCGTTTCGAACGTAATGGTGCCGCCATGGGCGGTCACGACGTTCTGGGCGATGGCCATGCCGAGGCCCGTGCCATGTTTTTTACCGTGGGTCACAAAAGGTTCGAAAATCCGGTCTTTCACTTCATCCGGAATACCCGGGCCATTATCGCTCACCGTGATAAACAACATCTCTCCCTCCACCCAGATTTGCAGCCCGATGCGTCCATTCGGCCTGGAACCGATGGCTTCAATCGCATTCGTCACCAGGTTTTGCAGGAGACGCAACAGACGCATCGAATCGATCTCGATCGGAGCGGGTGGCGCTTCGAGATCGAATTTGATTCCGGTGCGGCGAAAAGCTTCCTCATTCAAAACCCTGAACTGCTGGAGAAAAGCCGCCGTGTCCGTCTGCGCCAGGTTCAGCTTCACCTCACCCTTGGAAAATTCGAGGAGCTCGCCCGCCATGCCTATCAGCCGGTCACACTGAAGCCGGATACCATTACAGCAGCGGGCCGTCTCCTCATCCTTATGCGTCATGTTAATCAGGTCGGACGCAAGACAAATCCCGGCAACCGGATTGCGCAAATCATGCATCAGCGAGCTGGCCATTTCACCGACCAGCGAAAGCTTCTCCTTGTTCACCACTTCGCTCAGGAAAAGATCATTCGTCTTGCGCAAATGATTGAGCACGTTTCGAAAAAGCCCCAGAGTCAGGGAAACCGGCTCCCCCTCCAACGCCTTCAGCAAAGGCTCGAGGGGAATCCGGGCGATGGAAACGGCCCCGCGCGTCCGGGCATCCGTGCTGCGCCCGTAGCCGTCCAGCACGGCGACCTCGCCAAAAAAATCACCGGACTTAAAACAGCCGAGAACCTGTTCACGATTTCCGGCCACCTTGAATATCTCCACTTCGCCCTCCAGCACGAGATAAATGCCGTCGGCGACATCGCCCTCATGGAACAGGTAGGACCCTTCCGGATATTCCTCATGGATCAGGCAGCTCGTGAGATAATCACGGCCGGCGGGCGTAAATCCTTCCAAAAACCGATTGGTGCTCGCATCCATAATCCTCAATTCCTATTAACCAACTCTTCAGCCTCTTGTTGTTTTCAATATGCCTCACCAGCACTTCCATGCAATGAAATGCCAAAGCATAAATGAGTTCCCGGCCCGTTGCTGCCGGGACAACATTCTTTCGGCGTGACCCGCGCCGGTTTTTCAGACAGCCTCGAATTCCGTAGTTTCACCCATCTCTTAATCAGGAAAGGATATTTATGTCACAAGCCATCATGGAAACCAGCAAGGGCACGATTAACCTCGAACTCTTCGACAAGGACGCACCCGGAACCGTCGCGAATTTCACCAAGCTCGCCAAAAGCGGCTTCTACGACGGCCTTAACTTCCATCGCGTCATCAAGAATTTCATGATCCAGGGTGGCTGCCCGGAGGGAACCGGAATGGGAGGGCCTGGTTATATGATCAAAGATGAACTTATAGACAATAAGCAAAAGCATACTCCCGGCACACTTTCGATGGCGAAAACCGAAGCACCCAATACCGGTGGAAGCCAGTTCTTCATCACCCATGTCGCCACGCCCCACCTGGATGGAGTGCATACCGTTTTTGGCCGCACCACGGACATGGCCGTGGTCAACGCGATCGTCCAGGGCGACAAGATCAATTCGGTGAAGATCGTCGATTAAGTGGAGCAGGCCAAAGGCCGCCCCTCCAATCGTAGCTATGCGTGTTCTGGCGATTGATTACGGCAGCCAGCGGATCGGCCTCGCCTTGAGCGACCCCACCGGCACGCTGGCCCGTCCGCTGCCTTTCCTGCCGGCAAAGACCGATGCGAAACTCGCGCGGGAAATCGCGGTCTTGGCGGAAAAAGAGCAGGTCGAGTTGCTGCTGCTGGGCCTGCCCCGCCACATGAATGGGTCACTGGGTGAAGCCGCCGCCAAGGTGCAGGCTTTCGCCGCCGCCCTCGGCCAGGCCACGCCGGTCCGCATCAAGCTCATCGACGAACGCCTCTCCACGGTTCAAGCCAGCCGGCAATTGCAGGAGGCGGGAAAAAACACCCGCGCCCAGCGCACCCGGATCGACAGCGAAGCCGCGGCCGTTTTGCTTCAGGGCTATCTTGACATGCAAAGTTTCCCTTCCCTGCCGCCGGACGCATGACCTCCTCGCTCGAACTGCGTAAAAGCAGACCCCACCGCTTCGATCCGGCACTTCAGGGTCACCAATTGACCGTGGCCTACCGGGGCACCGATTTTTCGGGCTGGCAGCGCCAACCAGGCAAGCGGACCGTGCAGGAGTGTCTTGAAACTGCGCTGGAAAAAATCTGGGGACAGAAAATCCGCCTGCAAGGCTCGGGTCGTACCGATACCGGCGTTCATGCGCTCGGCCAGGTCGCTTCCTTCAATGCCCCCCGCCTGCACCCCGGCCCCGTGTTGCAGCGCGCGCTCAATGCCAACCTGCCGCGCGATGCACGCGTGGTGAAATGCCGCCTGGTGGCGCCTTCCTTTCATGCCCGCTTCGATGCCATGGGGAAAACATACCGGTACCTGGTCTGGAACCACCCCGTGCAGGACCCTTTTACCCTGGACACCCATTGGCATATGCCGCGTCCCCTCAACCTGCCCACCATGCGCCGGGCCGCCCGCCTGTTGCTGGGCAAACACGATTTCGCCTCATTCACGAGCAATCCTGGCTATGAACGCGAATCGACGGTGCGGACCATGCGCCGCGCTTCCATCACCCGCCATGATTCCACTCTCACGTTCCACTTCACCGCCGATGGATTTCTTTACCGCATGGTGCGCAATCTGGTTGGCGGGTTGGCGAAGGTCGGCCTGGGCAAAATCACGGCGGAGGAATTCGGAAAAATCCTGCAGGCCCGTTCCCGGTCGGAAGCTCCCGCCACCGCCCCGGCCTGCGGCCTCTATCTTGTCAGCGTGAAGTATCCGCCAAAGCCGAGGTAGGATCCATGCCGGTCGAGCACCATTTGCAAATCGTTTTGGTCGAGCCCGAGATTCCGCCGAATACCGGCGCGATTGCCCGGCTTTGCGCGGCCACCCGCACGGTCCTGCATCTGGTGGAACCGCTTGGGTTCAAGCTGGATGACCGCGCGCTAAAACGAGCCGGAATGGATTACTGGCAGCACGTTACATGGCATAGCTGGCCCAACTGGACAGCCCTGCGCTCGACCCATCCCGATGCGCGATTTCATTTTCTTACCACCAAGACAACCCGCCCCTACACGGAGGCCCATTTTCAATTGGATGATTTCCTAGTCTTTGGACGCGAAACCAAGGGGCTTCCGGAATCTCTGCTTCAGGAAAATGCCGGAGCCTGCCTGACCATTCCCATGGCCAACCCAAAGGTAAGAAGCCTGAATCTGGCCACGGCGGCTGCGATTGTCCTCTTTGAGGCGCTACGCCAGACTCAGGCGAATAGCGAAGGTTAATGCCCGAGTGCGCTGCCCAGCTGGCCGTTCTGCTCCCAATCTTCCGGTTTATTCCATGGAACACTGGAAACAGGCTGACCATTGGCGTCGACATTGCCTCCGGAGGGAGCCGTATCCGCGCTGGTACACCCGGACTGAAGCAAAACCACCGGCAAAAGAAGCAGGAGTAATCGAAGACGTGTCATGCTGCCTAGTTAATCACACTATCACCCACTTGAATATCGACTTTTGTTTCGGGCAAAATGTCCGCCACCGAGGTGCTTGCTTCGGCCGAAGTGACCTTGACTTTACCCAGCATGTTGTTGCCCCGGTAGACCCAAAGCTCGCCATTGGGCACCACGCCGTTGGAAAGACCGACGTTCATGACCACAAAATTCCACGTCCGGTTGATAAAAGTGACCTTGCCGCTGATACCGGGTGGCATAGTGCCAGTCGTTTTTCGGTTGATTGCATCTTTCAACTCGTCGACCTGCTTGACGTTTGCCTGCAACTGGTCCTGCAAGATCTTTTGCTCGCTCTGGCTGGCCGCCAGATCGTCCTGGGCCTTGCTCATGGCCTCCTTGGCCTGATCGGGAGTCATTCCGTTAAAGATGTCCTTGACGTGCTGCATGTCTTGTTCCGCCTTGGTCACGGCGGCTTGGGAATCCTTGAGCTCCGCAGTCAAATCATCCTGCTTTTTCTGCTCTGTGGCCAGAGTGGCGTTCAGCTCATCCATCTTGCTTTTGTCCTCAGCCAGGTCGGAAA
>Ga0206931_1145_pt1 | contig 21499 bp, 20 predicted proteins | sample Alteio_BWOrgHeat_17_FD_152946 | JGI IMG/M metagenome (GOLD analysis project Ga0206931, IMG submission 152946) | Enriched cells from forest soil in Barre Woods Harvard Forest LTER site, Petersham, Massachusetts, United States -... | ecosystem: Environmental > Terrestrial > Soil > Temperate forest >...
TCGAATATGCGGGTTTAAGGGGCCAGTTAAATGAAGCTTATTATAAATTTTTTATTTTATATGGTTGGTTAAACAAACCGGAAAACCGCAGGTTGATTTTAAATGATGGCGCTTTTGGATTTATGATGTTGTCTTCCCTGGAGCGTAAAGAGGGGGAGCGATTTACCAGGGCTGACATTTTAGAAAGGCCGGTATTTCAAAAGAAAGAAGCATTTACAACGGATAACCCGGTAGAAGCTTTGGCCGTATCGTTAAATGAAAAGGGGCGGGTTGATATAGCCTTTATTAGTGTGGCTTCGGGATTGACGAAAGAGGAAACTATCGCCGTTTTGGATAAGCATATTTATATCAATCCACCAAGTGGCGAATGGGAAACGACTGACCAATATTTATCCGGCAATGTTGTGCAAAAACTGCGGTTGGCAAAGGAAGCATTGGAAAGCGATCCAGGCAACGTACAACTGCAGAAAAGCCATGATGCGATACAGGCCATTCAGCCTGAGAAAATACCCTTTGAATTACTCGACTTCAATTTTGGCGAACGCTGGGTACCAAAGGACTTTTATGACCGGTTTGTGTCGCACATTTTTGAATTGCCGGTGGACGTTTATTATTTCAACTCTATAGATACATTCAAGGTGGAGCCCACCGGCACCAATGCAAAGGTCAATACTGAATATGCCATTATGCCAAAGAACGGGCGCATGATGTATGGCTATACTTTGATGGAGCATGCACTGGAAAACACCTCGCCTTATTTTACCTATGAAGTGGATGCTGGCGGCGGCAAAACCATCCGTGTACCTGATAACGAAGCGATCCAGTTGTCCCATCAAAAAATTGAAACTATACGGGATCAATACGGGCAATGGTTATCGGAACTGTCGCCTTCAGACAAACAATATTTAACGGACTTATACAATGATACATACAACTGTTATGTGCTGCGGCAATATGATGGCAGTCACTTAAGCTTCCCCGGCCTGGACAAGAATTCACTGGGGATTGATGACCTCTATTCTTCCCAAAAGAATTCCGCCTGGCGTATTATCCAGGACAGGGGTGCTTTGATCGACCACGAAGTGGGCTTAGGCAAAACGCTTACAATGATCGTAGCCAGCCGGGAGATGAAAAGGCTGGGATTGATTCATAAGCCGATGATCATTGCGCTGAAAAGTAATGTGACACAAATTGCAGATACTTACCGGAAGGCTTATCCAAAGGCAAAAGTGCTGTCGCCGGGTAAGGATGATTTTACACCAGCTAAACGCAAAAGGATTTACAATGAAATAAAAAACAATGATTGGGACTGCATCATCCTGACGCACGACCAGTTTGGGAAAATACCCCAATCACTGGAGATACAAAAGCAAATATTTACGACCGAACTGGATAACCTGGAAAGGGACCTGCAAACAATTGAAGACCTCGGCGGTAAAATTTCCAAGGGCATGCAGAAGGGCCTGGAGATCAGGAAGAACAACCTTGTGGTAAGGCTCAAAGGCATCCACTATGCGATTGAAAATAAAAAGGATACGGATATCAGTTTTAAAGAACTGGCGATAGATCACCTTTTTGTTGATGAATGGCACAAATTCAAGAACCTGATGTTCACGACCCGCCATGACCGCGTGGCAGGCCTCGGCAATGTAACGGGTAGCCAAAGGGCGCTTAACATGCTGTTCGCTGTTCGCGAACTGCAAACAAAGTTTGATAGCGACCTCTGCATTACTGCTCTGAGCGGTACCACCATTTCCAATAGCCTCACGGAGATGTACCTTATTTTCAAATACCTGCGGCCAAAGGAAATGGAGCGCCAAAAGATCGAAAATTTTGATGCCTGGGCTGCCGTATTCGCCCGCAAATCAACGGACTTTGAATTTTCCGTCACCAACCAGATCATAGCCAAGGAACGTTTCCGCCACTTCATTAAAGTGCCGGAACTGGCGTTGTTCTATAACGAGATCACTGATTACAAAACGGCGAAGCACATCAACCTGGATAAGCCTTCCATGGATGAAGTGCTGGTGAATATCAAGCCTACACCCGACCAGCAGGTATTTATACAAAAGCTCATGCAGTTTGCCAGCACCGGTGACGGCACCTTATTAGGCCGTGCCCAGTTAAGCGCGGATGAACTGAAAGGCAAAATGCTCATCGCCACCAACTACGCTAAGAAGATGGCCGTTGATATGCGCTTGATTGATGAAAGATTATATGAAGACCATCCTGATAACAAGGTCAATGTATGTGCCCGTAAAGTTGCGGAGTGGTATCAGTTGAGCCACGAACATCGGGGCACGCAAATCATTTTCAGTGACATCGGCACCCCAAAGGAGTATGCCTTTAACGTCTATGATGCGTTAAAGGAAAAGCTGGTACGTGATTTTGATATCCCTGCACACGAAATTACATTCATCCATGACTGGACGGATTTTAAGAAACCGGAACTGTTCCGGAAAATGAATAATGGTGATATCCGCATTTTACTGGGCAGCACGGACAAGGCAGGTACCGGGCTAAACGTACAGCAACGGGTGGTTGCCATGCACCATCTTGATATTCCCTGGAAGCCTGCTGAACTGGAACAAAGAAATGGGAGAGGGGCCAGGCAGGGCAACCTAGTGGCGAAGCAATATTATAACAACACCGTTAAGAATTTCATCTATGCTGTCGAGCAATCACTGGATAACTACAAGTTTAATTTGTTAAAGAACAAGCAAACCTTCATCAGCCAGATGAAGAACTGCGAGCTCAACGTCCGCATGATCGATGAAGGCGCCATGGATGAACAAAGCGGGATGAATTTTGCAGAATACATCGCCATTCTTTCCGGTGATACAACCCTGTTGGAAAAAGCAAAGCTGGACAAAAAAGTGGCGGTGATGGAAGGCCTGAAGGTGGCGCATTACAAAGAAGTGCACCGCGCGAAGTTTGAACTTGAATACCTGGAGCGTAACAAAGCAAAGGTTACTGAATTGATAACTAAGCTTTCGACCGACCAAAGCTCTTATAAAAGTTTATTGCGGTTTGACATTGAGGGCGCCAAAGCAAACCCCATACAATTAACAGGTATTCCAAGCGCAGATGCAGAAACGATTGGAAGGCATATCATTGACCTGTATAAACACTGGAACCCGGTTATGGATAAACAGGAAAAAATTGGCACCCTGTACGGTTTTGACTTGTACGTTAGGCAAAACAGCGAAACATTTTTTAATGATGGCAACCTGCAAACAAAAACAGAAAATGACCTCTACGCGGAAAGCCAGCAAACAGGGATTAAGTATACCTACTCGCAGGGTCATCCCAATATTGATAACCCAAAGTTAGCAGCAAGGTATTTCTTGGAAGCCATCAACCGCGTGGATGCTTTAAAAGAAAAATATGAAAAAGAATTGCAGGATATCAATAAGAACATCCCCATGATGGCGGCCTTGGTGGACAAGCCATTTGAAAAGGAAATAGAACTGGTGGCTTTTAAAAAAGAGGCTTCCAATCTTGAAAGAGAGATCGCCATAAACATACAAAAGAAACAAACACTGGTGGAACCGCCTGTGGAAGCCAATGGATTGTCGCCTCCTGTAAAAGAAACCGGTAAAGTCGTGCTATTAGAAAAGAAACAAAATGAACAGTTAAAATATGGCAAGCGTATATAAGATCAATAAAGGCATAAACAAGCCGGTGGAATTTAAAGGGCTCAAGGCACAGTATATCTGGTACCTCGGTGGTGGGCTGGTTGGGTTACTAATCATTTATGCTGCTATGTATTTATGCAAAGTGAATACGTATGTATGCCTCATTATCATTATCGGTTTGGCAACGGGCCTGTTCATGTACATCTATAAGCTGAGCAACAAGTATGGGGAACATGGCATTATGAAAAAGGCCGCTGAACGCGGTGTTCCAAAGGTCATCAAAATACAGTCCCGCAAAATATTTATGCATGGAAAGAACAATTGAACATATTCTTGGCGGTATGCGCGTGGAGAAAGATTGCATCCTTTCACCGGGCGGCGATGTCACACTGGCCTTTGCTTTGGAGGCGCGGGAACAATTTACATCCAGTGATAATGACCTGGAAGGGTTGCACCAGTCACTGATCAAAGCGATCAAGGTGCTCCCCAATAATACCGTGTACCACCAGCAGGATTGTTTCTTTGAAGCGGGGTATTCGGCCGATTATGCGAAGCCTCTATCTTTTTTATCGCATAGCAGTGAACGGTTCTTTCATGAACGGCCTGCCTTACAGCATCATTGTAATATTTTCATCACACTGAAGGCTTCCGCCAAAAAAATCATTACGGGCAATTCGGGTTTGTTGCGAAAACATATTGTTCCTGACACTGTATTAAATGAACAAACATTGCAGGAATTTTTCAATGCCTGCGGGCAATTGCAAAGGATCGTTAACGATTGCGGGCTGGTGACCATTAAAAGATTACGCGAAGCGGACATTGTCAGTACTAAAGTAAGCGCCGGTTTAATAGAACAGTATTGTACACTGGCGGTACATCCCAAAGATATTGTCCTGAAAGATATTTCCTTAAAGGATGGGTTTATGATAGGTGATAACCATTGCGCGTTGTATACGCTGGCAGATGTCAACGATCTGCCATCGTACTGCGGCCCGCGCATCAACTATGATAAATACTCTACTGACCGCACAAAGTTTTCTGTTGGTTTTGCGTCTGTGCTCGGCTTGCTCTTACCCTGCAACCATATCTATAACCAGTACATCTTTGTAGACAATGCGCAAAAAACTATCAGGCAGCTCGAAGCAAAAAAACTTCGCCTGCAGTCGTTGTCGGTGTATTCCCGTGAAAATGCAATTGCGCGTGACGCAGTGAATGATTTTTTAAATGAGGCGATAGGGGAGCAACGTAACCCGGTAAAGGCACATTATAATATCCTTGCCTTTAGTAATGATAAGGAGCGTATGAAGGACATTGGCCAGTTGGTGGCTGCGGCCATGGCGCAAATGGATGCCACACCACGATTGGAGACCACCGGTGCGCCGCAGGTATGGTATGCAGGGATACCGGGCATGGAAGGCCAGTTCCCCATGAACGATACGTTTGATACCTTCCTTGAGCAGGCTGTTTGTTTCTTAAATACGGAGACCAACTACCGCAACAGCGAAAGTGGTTTTTCGATTCGTATGGGTGACCGGTTAACAGGGATGCCGATGAGGGTCGACATATCAGATGAACCTGTTTCCCGGGGGATCATCACCAACCGCAATAAATTTATCCTTGGCCCATCCGGTTCCGGTAAATCCTTTTTTACCAACCATATGGTGCGTTCTTATTATGAACAGGGTACGCATGTGGTGCTGGTGGATGTTGGGCATAGTTATAAAGGATTGTGTGATATGGTGGAGGGCTATTATTTCACTTATTCTGAAAAAGACCCGATCCGGTTCAATCCTTTCTATATTGGAGAGGGCAACATACTGGACACAGAGAAAAAAGAAAGTATTAAAACATTACTGCTGGCGCTGTGGAAAAAGGATGATGAAACCTTCACGCGAAGCGAATATGTGGCGTTGTCCGATGCATTGCAACTGTATTATGAAGCGGATATCCCGTTCCGGTGTTTTAATTCTTTTTTCAAATTCCTGCAGGATGATTTTGTAGCAAAACTGCGGGCTGACCAGGTCAAGGAGAAGGATTTTGATATTGCCAATTTTTTGTACGTGCTCCGGCCGTATTACGATGGCGGCGAATTTGATTACCTGTTAAACGCTTCTGAGAACCTTGATTTATTGCACCAGCGGTTTATTGTATTTGAACTCGATAATATCAAAGACCACCCCATTTTATTCCCTGTTGTGACCATTATTATCATGGAAGTATTCATCAGCAAGATGCGTAAGTTGAAAGGCATCCGTAAAATGATCCTCATCGAGGAAGCCTGGAAGGCGATAGCAAAGGAAGGGATGGCAGAATATATCAAGTATTTATTCAAAACCGTCCGCAAGTTTTATGGCGAAGCCATCGTGGTAACACAGGAAGTGGAAGATATCATCTCTTCGCCGATTGTGAAGCAGGCCATCATCAATAATAGTGATTGCAAGATACTGCTTGATCAAAGCAAGTACCAGAACAAGTTTGACCAGATCCAGGAATTGCTTGGCCTGACAGAAAAAGAAAAGGCCTTGGTCTTGTCCATCAACAAAGCAAATGACCCTTCCAAGAAGTACAAGGAAGTGTTTATCTCTTTGGGTGGCGTGTTGTCCAAAGTGTATCGCACAGAAGTTTCCATGGAAGAATACCTGGCCTATACGACGGAAGAAAAGGAAAAAGTACAGGTGCAGGAATATGCGGCAAAGTATGGCTCGATAGAGAAAGGAATTAAGATCCTGGCCGCTGAATTACGCAACAAAAAATAAGTATATGAAAAACATCCTTCTTTTATTGCTTTTCGCCGGCTGTTCGCAAGCCGGTTCCATCACAGGCACATACGTAAAGCACGTCGAAAGCGATTACTCGGTTGGCGAAGACACCGTGTTTATAACGGCGGGGAACAACGGCCAGTTTGTATTGGAACGGCATACGGGCTACCAAAGAATATCCTACGGCAAAATGCAGGGCAGACAATTGAAAATACAGCATTCGGTGCTTGCGCCATCGGCTAATAACCAATACCAAGATACTAAGACGGGTGCTATATTAACATTTGAACAAAACAAGCTGCTGCTGGGAACCGCGGAGTATCAAAAAATACAATAGGTATGAAAAAAATAATAACAGTGTTCGTTTTGGCTATTGGGTTAAGCGTGGCCCCTCACCGTTCTGAGGCACAAATACCCATTCTTCAAATTATCCAGGCCGCCATTAAAAAAGTATTGGTTGCCGTTGACCTTGAAATCCAGCGAATCCAGACAAAAACTATTTGGCTGCAAAACGCGCAGAAGGTCATCGAGAACACCATGTCACAATTAAAGTTGACCGACATCACCGGCTGGGTACAAAAGCAAAAGGACCTGTATGCGAACTATTATGCAGAATTGTGGAAGATCAAATCGGCCATTGCCTTTTATGAGCGGGTGAAGCAAATCATTTCTGAACAGGTAGCACTGGTCAACTCTTATAAACAGGCATACGCGCTTTTCAAACAGGATAAGCATTTTACAGTGGAGGAAACAGATTATATGTACAACGTCTATAGCGGCATCCTGGACCAAAGCGTAAAAAACCTGGACCAGATTTATCTTGTCATCAATGCATTTGCGACCCAGATGAGCGATGCGGAACGATTGAAGATTATTGACGGTGCCGCGAACAGGATTGACCAGAACTATGCGGATCTAAAGGAGTTCAATAACAACAACATCCAGCTGAGCCTGCAAAGGTCAAAGGATGAAAACGATTTGAATACAGTAAAACAATTATACGGGCTACAATGAAAAAAATGAAATTATTAATCCTTTTTGCTATATGCTTTTCAGCTGTCCATGCGCAGACCTGGGATGAATGGTTCCGGCAAAAGAAAACGAAGAAAAAATATTTGTTGCAGCAAATTGCTGCCTTGCAAGTTTACATTGGTTATGCAGAAAAAGGGTACAAGATTGCGAGTACCGGCATCCATGCCATTCAGGATATCAAAAACGGGGAATTTACTTTGCATGCTGCTTATTTCAGTTCCTTGAAATCTGTCAACCCTGCTATAAAAAATGCCGCTGAGGTAGGGGAGATCATTGCACTGCAAATATCTATTGTACAACATTTTAAATCTGCCATCCATAGTTACCGCCAAAGCCTGCAATTCAACAACAATGAAATCAGTTACATCAATAACGTGTATACAGAGCTGGTTGCTGATGGCCTGCAGGATATTGATGAACTCATGAATGTTATTACGAACAACAAACTGCAAATGACCGATGATGAGCGCATCAAAGAGATTAATAAACTGTACGCGGATATGCAGGACAAAAACTCGTTCACGCAAAGCTTTACCAATAACGGTTTCCTGCTCGCGCAACAAAGGGCCAATGAGGCAAACAACGTTGGGGTAGCAAAGCAATTGTATAACACAAAATAAATTTTATGAAGCGTCTGATAATGATATGTGTGATAGGATGCAGCTTTTATTGTGCGCAAGCGCAGTCAGCAGAGGTCCAACAGTTATTGCTGGATTGGCAAAAGCTGTCCCAACTGAAGAATATTTTAAATGATATGTATAAAGGTTACGAAGTCATTAGTAATGGTTATGAAACGATCAAAAATATTTCACAGGGCAATTTTAGCCTGCACCAAATCTTCCTCGACGGGTTATTGCTGGTCAGCCCCGCAGTAGCCAATTACAAACGCATACCGGATATCATCAATGACCAGTTGGCGATTGTACAGGAATATAAAACATCCTATTCGCTCTATAAACAGGATAAACATTTCCTGCCGGACGAATTGATCTATTTAGGCGGGGTTTATAATAACCTGTTCAATCAAAGTATGAATAACCTGAATGAACTTATCATGGTGATCACGGGCAACAAGATGAGGATGAGCGATGCGGAAAGGATCAGCAGCATTGACCGCATATACGGAGAGATGGAAGAGAAACTTACTTTTTTACGCTATTTCAATAACCATACGACGATGCTGGCGGTACAGCGGGCAAAGGAACAAAATGATGTAAACACTATGCAAAACATTTATGGTATAAAACCGTAGGCTCAAAAAACAAAATCATTTATGAAACACAAATTAAAAGTCACGCTTGGCGTGCTTGCAGTAATCTTTTTGCCAGTGTTGGCGACAGCACAGGATTCGGGCGGCGGTTTAGCAGGGGAGATCAGCGGCCTGCAAGGAGTACTGGACCAGTTGTATGCACAGATGCTGCCTTTATGCAGTTCGCTGATTGGGGTTGGCAGAGGCATCGCCGGCTTTGCCGCCACCTGGTATATTGCGGCAAGGGTTTGGCGGCATATCGCCAATGCAGAGCCGATTGATTTTTACCCGCTGCTCAGGCCTTTCGCGATTGGCCTGGCAGTACTGATGTTCCCCACTGTTATCGGGATTATGAATGCCGTATTACAACCTACTGTTTCCGGTACCGGCGCAATGGTGCAGGACTCCAACCAGGCGATAGCGCTGCTTCTGCAGGAAAAAGACTCGGCCATTAAGCAAACCGATGTATGGCAAATGTATGTCGGTGACGACGGCAGCGGGGACCGCGACAAATGGTATAAATACACGCACCCCGATGACCCTAATGATGAAAATGAAGGATGGTTCTCCAGTGTGGGCAATGACATCAAATTTGCGATGGCCAAGGCAAGTTATAATTTCAAAAATGCGATCAAACAATGGATGAGCGAAGTATTAAATGTGTTGTATGAAGCGGCGGCGCTTTGTATCAACACCATACGAACGTTTTATTTGATCGTGCTGGCGATACTCGGCCCGCTGGTATTTGGTATTGCCGTCTTTGACGGTTTCCAGCATACGCTTACTGTTTGGATGGCGCGTTATATCAATATCTTTTTATGGCTGCCTGTGGCCAATATCTTCGGCAGTATTATCGGGAAGATACAGCAGATGATGCTCCAGCTGGATATACAGCAGGTACAGCAATACGGCGATACCTTCTTCAGCCCGACCGATGTCGCCTACCTCATTTTTATGATCATTGGTATCGTGGGTTATTTCACCGTGCCTTCCGTGGCGAACTACATCGTTAACGCGGGCGGCGGTAATACACTGCTCTATAAAACCACCAGCATGTTCAGTACTTCCGCCCAATCTGCTATGCGTGCTTCGTCAACAGCGCCAGGTATGATGAGAGATGCGTTTGGCAACCGCGATGAGAATATGTCCAGGAGCATGGCTTCCAACAGTATTACTGAAGGTTACTTCAAAGATGGCGGCGGTTCCAATTACCAAAAAGATAAAATCAGTGGCAATGTTTAGACACTTTCAAAATATAGAAACATCCTTTAAATATATTAAGACGCTTTCATTTTCGGTAATTGTTTTTTGCCTGTTGCTTTGCGGTTTTGCATTATATAAAAGTTATAGTGCTATTGCATTGGCCCAATCGCGCATATACATTTTAGCCAATGGGAAAGCACTGGAAGCATTCTCGGCTGATCGAAAAGACAATATACCTGTAGAAGCGCGCGATCATGTGAAGATGTTCCACCAGTATTTTTTTACACTGGACCCGGATGACAAAGTGATACAATCCAATATAACGAAGGCCCTGTATCTAGCCGATGCTTCTGCCAAAAGGGAGTACGACAACTTGAAGGAAAGCGGTTATTACTCCAATATCATTGCCGGTAACATCAGCCAGTCACTCAGCGTGGACAGTACGATGATTGACCTGCAGGACTACCCCTATTATTTCCGTTGTTATGCGACAGAAAAAATCATCCGGGCCACCAGTATTGTAACACGCAATTTAATTTCCGAAGGTTACCTGCGCAACGTTTCGCGTTCTGACAACAACCCGCATGGTTTTTTAATTGAACGCTGGAATACCATAGAGAACAAAGATTTAAAAACACAAAACAGGTAAACCATGATAAAGCAAAAGATCAAAAGCAAATACCTGTCCTTTAAACGCCGCATTGCAGATTTGCTGCAAAGAAAATCGGAGTGGCTTTCTTTAAAAAGCAAAAAGCTCCTGCTGGTTTTATTCTGCCTGTTTTTTGTAAGCATGAGTATTGTTGCTGTTGTAAAAGCAATAACAACCAAAGCTGCGGTTATTTCAATGCAGGTGAATATGCCGCGGATCATGCAGCAGAAAGAAATGCCCGCGATGCCATTTATTTCTAAAAAAGAATTTGAACGTATTGAAGGGTTTAAAAAGCAGTTGTATTTATTGCCCAAACATTCCTTTGACAGTTTTATGCTGGCAAGGCCAAAACTGCTGGATAGCATTACAGAGATAGAACAGTATTACCAATCACAAAAATAACGAAGTATGGAAAACAAACCATTGACAGCAGCACAGTTGCGGCAGCGAAAATTCCTCCTGGTGTTGCCGCTTTTAATCATTCCTTTTTTGATCCTCGGCTTTTGGGCGCTGGGTTTAGGCAAAGGCAAGGCTGCGGAACAAACAAAGGATGCAGGGCTGAACACCACCATGCCCAAAGCAGTCTTAAAAGATGAAAAGGGGTTTACGAAAATGAGTTTTTACGATGAAGTGCAACAGGATTCAGCAAAGCTGCGTGAGCAGCAAAAAAACGACCCTTTCTTTTTTAAGAAATCATTCAGTAAAGACAGTGTGCCTTCTTTAAGCAACCTGTCCAAATATACCGACCCCAATGAAGAAAAGGTGTACCAGAAGCTGGCAGAATTAAATACGGTGATCCATCAGCAGCAACAGCCTCCTGAAACAAACCCAGTTTCCGTCCAGCCGGTCAATAACAATACTGATGTCAACCGGCTTGAACAGCTGATGCACAACATGAAGGAACAAAATGATGATGACACCGAAATGCAAAGGCTTAGCAATATGATGGATAAGATCATTGCCATACAACATCCCAATGCTGTGAAGGACACCACGCGAAAGAAAAATGTTGATACTGCAGTTATACAGCCAGCGATGGTAAACCCGCCCCAGGCGGGCTTCTACGGGACGAATGAGGCGATTGATATCAAAAATAGCAATACTATCAAGGCGGAGGTGGCCGAAAACCAGACGCTGGTCACCAGCGCTACGATCAAACTGTTGTTACAGCAGGACATTTTTATCAAAGGCAAAGTTGTGGCAAAAAACAATTTTATATATGGTACTGTGGCGTTAAGCAATGAACGCCTCAAGGTCACCATTTCATCCATACGCGCGGGCAGTAATATCATTCCTGTTTCACTGGAAGCTTATGACATGGACGGGCTGGCGGGTATCTATGTGCCAGGCTCTATAAGCCGCGATGTGGCCAAGCAATCAGCGGGTGAAGGCATGAATGGTGTTGGCTTGACAACGCTCGACCCATCCATTGGCGCGCAGGCCGCCAGCGCGGGCATACAGGCAGCTAAATCGCTCATCGGTAAGAAGGTGAGGCTTGTTAAGGTCACTGTCCGTGCCGGGTATCAATTATTATTAACACAGACAAATTAAACCAATGAAAAAGCTTTTAAGTTTATCCATTTTATTTTTGGCGGTGCACAGTTTTGCCCAGGTCAAAACAAGTTTTATCCATCCACGCACCATTGAAGTGGCCACCAATAAAACCACCAACCTGGTATTCCCTTTTAGCATTGCACACGTTGACCACGGCAGCAAGGACGTGCTGGCGCAACAGGTAAGTGAAGCATCCAATGTGCTCGAGTTAAAGGCGGCCATAGATTCTTTTACTGAAACAAACTTGAGTGTCATTACTTCGGATGGCTCTTTGTATTCTTTTAATGTTCAGTATTCTGCAATGCCTAAACAGCTAAACATTGTATTGCAAAAAGAAAAATATAAACCTTTTGTGAAAACAAATAACAACGAAGAAAAAATACAGGCAGCTATTGGAACCATTGCGAAAAAGAAGCGAAGTTTCTTTGGTTTAGCTGACAAGCACGATGAAATCCATCTGCTGTTAAAGGGCCTGTATGTGCAAAATGACGTGTTATATTTTCAACTGGAAGTTAACAACCTTTCCAATGTCAGCTATGATATAGATGCGCTGCAGTTTATTATCAAAGACAAGCAGAGAGGCAAGCGCACGGCCACACAGGAACAACCACTCCAGCCAGTGCAAACTACCGGTTCACAAGAAAGCATCTTAGCCCAAACAAAGCAGGACATCATTATTGCCCTGCCGAAGTTTACCCTGCCTGATAACAAATATTTATTCATTAATATAACGGAAAAAAATGGCGGCAGGGATGTGAGCCTGCAGGTGAAGGACAGGCATTTGATCAGGGCAGAAATATTGGGCGATGCATATTGAAGAAAGGGACAGCCTTCAGGTGTTTTATTATCTCGGCTACGAGCGTGAGCGCGGTATGGAGTGGATGCTGTATAATGATGATAAAACAGGCGTTACCACCGCCACAGTATTATGTTTCGCTACACAGCCTGAGATGGCGGGCTTCCAAAAACAATATCCTGCTTTTGCAGGTGGATTCAAACAGGCACCCATCGGGTCAGTGATGGAGGCGATGGAAGAATTAGTTAAGCAGGGTGATGACCTCGTGCCTGCAAATATTGAATTAAAAGTAACCCCAAATGGGGCGATCGTTATTAATCAACAAAAAACAAATGTTATGAACAACGAAAATGTGGATTTCCTGCATAACCAGATCAAGTTTGCAGGTTTTGGTGAAGACCTGCATGGTGCGCTGGTGAAAGAAATAAAAGCAGGCAATGAAGAATTTAAACTACAGCATTCGCACACGTTTGGAAAAGACAACGTGGAGTCAACGCTGAACTTTAAAAAATCGAAGGAATCGGATATGTATTTCTTCAACAGCTATGACGTAACAATGAAGAAAGAAGGCGCCAAAGATGTAAACAATACTTTTTACATCAACCAGGGCCAGAGCATCACCCTTAAAGAAGCGTACAATCTTTTGAATGGCCGTTCAGTGGAGAAAGAACTGACGCGCAAGCTTTCACCGGAAGAAGCCCTGCAATACAAAGCAGAAATGAAGCTGCCACGTGAGCAAAGGGGGTTGCCGGAGAATTGGGAAAAGGCGCCCACGTACAAAGCCTGGATAAAGCTGGATATGAAGCTTCGCGATGACAACGGGAATTTTATTCAGAAACCCTTTAGTGAAAACTACGGCTTCCGGTTGGAAGAATCCCTGGCGAAGTTGCCCTTGCGGAAGATGGATCCTTCTGCCATGCATGACCTTGTAAGCTCATTAAAAAAAGGCAATATCGCACAGGCCGGGTTTACTATCGACGGCAATGACAAGAAAATGTATCTGGCTGCAGACCCGCAGTTCAAAGCCATTACTGTGTATGACGCCGATATGAAAATAGCAAAGAAGGAAACATATAGCCAGAACACTAAGAAGGACCAGGGCGAAGCGCAGGGACAAAAGAAAGAACAAACAAATAGTGTGCAACAGGATACTACCCAAGGGCAAGCGAAAGATAAAAATTTAGTTGCCGGGCCTGAGGCACCCTGGGAAGGCAAGGCCAATATCGCTTCACCTGGAGAAGAAAAAAAAACTGAAGTAGGGCAGCAGCAGGTTAAGGAAGAAAAGCCTGAAGTAAAAAATGAAAAAGCGGTTTCAAAATCTGACCTGTTGCCAAAAAATAAACAAGGCAATGGGTTGATTGATAAGAAGCAAAAAGAAGGTGAAGGCAGGAAAATGAAAGTGGCTTAAACACATTTTGTATGGCAGGAAATAATATTGCACCGGTAGTGAAATTGTTGCAGACGATGGGGTTTGAAAACGGGCTGGAGCACGCGCTGCGTGCGAAGGCCTGTTTCCTTCCTTCGCATTTTGAGGTACTTCACAAGCTTGACAGAGCAGGGGATAGCTGTACGTTTCATTTGTTCTTTAAAGAAGAAGCAGGCATGTATAAATGTTTGTATTATGATGCCTGCTACCGCAAAGAAATTGTGTTTGATGACGCTGTTGCGGCATCATTAGATACGCGTATGAAAGTCGTTGATTGGACGGTTGACTTTGATGATATTGAAGCCATCATGCATGATTTAAAAGTGATTGACCCGCAAATCGCAAACTTATTATTGTTTAAATATTGGTCGGGATCACTATTAGAAAACAGTATCGGCGGCATTGCTTCTTTGCGTTTGCAATATGAAATTTCGCAACGTTTTTATGTGATAGAAGGAAGCACGCCTATCAGTGTTGACGAGGCTTTCAGGTTCCTGCAAAGCCGGTGGATGGAAAAGCAGGCCCGCAAGCGCGAAGCGCCCACTGTACCTGGTATTGCGCCAAAGGCGCGCAAAGCAACTAAAAAAACAAAACAAAAATCATGAACGAAGATAAGGATGCAGCCATCGTACGCGGCCTGCAGGAATGGAAAGAACGCGAGCAAAAGCTGCGCGATTATTTTACGCCCTCGGCGATGAAGAGCCTGGAATTTATGAAGCTGAAATTGGATCACCTGCGTGGGCTGAACCGACAGCAAAGCGGGGGAGAAAGAAGCCTGCTGCTGGGGGTGCTGCGTGCAGAGATAAAGATCATGGAAAAGCATTTGCACCCGAACTGGTTCGCGCGCCAAGCGGAAAGGGTCAGTATGGTAGCGGGAAGGGTATTGAAGGCCTTTGCATCGTGGGCGAAGCCAACACTTGTCGACACAGAAAAGTCCGTGCTGTTTAAGGCACCTGCAGTTGTAAGAGAACAGGCGAAAAAAGTAGAACAGCCGCTGCGGATAGATAATGTGTTAAGGGTGGTGAGCAAACAGGAAAAGAAAGGATTGCTGCTCAAGAAGGAGCGGAAGAATGACCTGTTGCCGAAAAGAAAACAGCACAAGTCAAAAAGTCTAAGCCTGCACTGATGAATACCGTTGGAAGTATGCAGGCGTTGTTGGCGGGCTTTTTTGCATTGGTGGCAGAAGACGCGCGGATAAAGCCCGTGCATATAAGTTTATACCTGGTAATTTTAAATGAATGGCAGTTGAAAGCTTTTGCCAACCCGGTGAAAGTGAGGCGTAATGAATTAATGCAGGCCGCCCGGATCAAATCGCGACATACCTATAATGCGACCATCAATGAATTGGCATCCTACGGATACATCCGTTACATGTCTTCTGCCGATCCAAGGGTGCCAAGTGAAGTATGGTTTGAATAAAGAGTATATGAAAGATGGGTTGCAGGATTTTATAGATGCGGTAAAAAAAGACCGGCGGGTGAAACCCAGCCATATCAGTTTGTACGCTGCTCTTGCATTGCAGGGTGAAAATGTGGCTCGCAGCATGCTATTGCAACAGGCGAAGATCGCGGAGAGCACGCTGCACCGCTGCCTGCATGACCTGCAGGCTTTTGGTTTTATTCTATATGAACCATCCTACAACCCGAAGAAGAAAAGTAAAATTATTTTATTGTATGGGGGTTGCTATGATTGCGTTGAAAGAACAGCAGGCTGAACACACCGCATCCGTGGACAAAGGGCCGCCCTTAACCAAACGGGGCATTTTACACATATAAACCGTCACGCGAACCTGCCGCTACTCCGTACCCGGGAGTACCAAACCGCTCACAATAAAATGCATCTTCTCACTCTTCAACACCTTAGCCGGATTGGCCCGAACGATCCTGAGCGTTTGAATACCGGCCGTCAGGAGTGCGATGCCCGCCACAAAGAACTGCCAATAATCAAATCCCCTTTTTTTGTGATGGATGGCTAAAATTTTTATTCAATCGCATAGAACCCAATGAGTTGGGAAAAAATAAAAAAAGGTTCCTGAAAAAACAAAACCAAACAAAAAATTGGGTAATTTTACCGCTGATAATCAACAGGTTGAACACTTGAAATTTGAGATTGAACTGTGTTGCACTTTGTGTTGCACTTGCTTAATAAATCATTGAAAATCAACTAAGGTTGTTGCCCTAATCGGGCAACATAACCTTAAAGCTAAAACACTCAGCTTTTAAGTCAAGTGTTTACTTAGCCGCTCAATCTCAACGATTTGAGCGGCTTTTTTCATGCTGGTAATACCCGTTATTTCCTGTTAATTCTGCTCAAATGTGTTGCACTTTGTGTTCACCTTTTTTGTAACTAAAAAAAACGGAAATATTAGCGGAATGGTTGTGGAAAAACAGGCGAATCGGTAGGTCGAATAAGGCCTGCCAACAGGCGTTCAATGCCGAAATATGCGACAATTGAATAAGTTCAGATGTTATTGTTTAGTCTAACACGGTATCTATCTGTAAAGCATTATTTCTTTACTTTTACATGATACCTCCAGCGTACAATAACGGCTACTATCAGGATGATGCCGCAAAACTCCGGAACAAGTTTTTCGCCATCAAGCCAGTCAACAGGGCGGTCCTTTAATTCAGGGTCAAGAAGTATACCATGTATAACAAACAGCAATGCAGTGCCATAGGAGATAAGGTGTATATTTTTCCAAAGCCTGAACCCCATTTTTTTCCGGATAGGTTTTTGCGTGGTGATGATGGCGGTGATAAGCGCATACAGTGCAACGGTGCCGAGGGCTACCTCTAGCTTTTGATGTGGCGCATTAATGGGAAACAGAGCATCAACTATCCTAAACTTCGTGGCTGTATTTAGCAATAAAAATACGATATGTAACACCACCAGCGACAATGCCACATACGCGGTCCAGTTATGTATGTCGTTAATGCTTAGCTTCTTTATTTTGGCCGGCAACTTTTTATAGATCGCTGTTCGTTTATAAGCAGTGGCAAGCAGCATGCCCAGCAGTATGTTCAACGTAAGCAGCGATGCAGCAAACAACCCAAGCACTGCTGAAACATCAAGAAAACTTATATCATCCATATTCAGATCACTCTTTTATACCTACTACTGGTACCTGTTTTTCATATATCATTTTATTAAACGCCTGAACCTCGTTAGCCATCACTGCTTTTAGTTTATTTAGCTGCACATCAGCCAGTGTGCTTAAATTGGCAAAGGCTTCCTGTACCTGCTGTGAGGGTGCCCCATACCCGGCAGAAGCCACGTTATATACCGCGGCAACACGGTCATTCAGGCGGATGGGATAATTAAGCACATCTTCGCCGCTTTTCGCTTTTGTTTGGTCCAGCGCTTCTTCAATAGCTGTTAGCTGTTTATTGATGCTGTCACCCAATGGCTTTAAACTTTTGGCAGCCACAGAATCTGCTTTCGCGACAACAGCGTCTATCTGCCCGCGCATGCTTCTTATATTTTCAATAGCCTTTTGTATAGCAGAGAATTTATCTCTTACCTGCAGCATAAAACCAACCTGCTTATCGTAACCGGCTTCGCTTACAGCATAATTAGGGTCGCCTGTTATTGTAAAAGGTACATCTGCGGAATCTTTACCAAATATAAAACGGGCGCTATATTTTCCTGGAGCGGCCTTAGGCCCGTCAGGAGAGCCATTCCACAAGATCATACCTTCAATTTTTTCGGCAGGTGGGTATTGCATGTCCCATACAAAACGGTTCATGCCTTTGGCAAAAACAGGTTTGTCTGCCTTCTCTTTAGCCGTCTTGTTAAACGTTTTAATAAGCTGGTGCTGTTTGTCAAAAATACGGATGGTGATATCAGCTGAATCCGGGGCCTCTTTCAAAAAATAATTGAATACAACGCCGTTTGCTGGGTTTGTACCGGCATTGTGTACCTCAGGGTTACTGTTGCCATCCATACGGAATGCATCGTTCACATCAAACACATGCAGGTTTTTTGTAAAGATGTCAGAAGACCTTTGCTGAATTAAACTAAGATCATCCAAAATCCAAAAAGCGCGGCCTTGCGTAGCTACTATCAAGTCGTTGTTTTTAATAGTAAGGTCAGTTACTGGCACCGGCGGCAGGTTAAGCTGAAATTTTTTCCAGTTGTCACCATCATCATAGCTTATATACATGCCATATTCAGTACCCGCATATAAAAGCCCCGGCTTTTTATGGTCGGCCCGCAGGGTACGGGTAAAGTGCATGCTGTCTATACCATTAGTAATTTGTTTCCATGTTTTACCATAATCTTCTGTTTTAAAAATATAGGGCTTAAAATCGTCAAGCTTATATTTTGTACCAACAAAATAGGCAGCACCCTTTTTAAAAGGATCTGTCTCAACGCAGTTCCACATCATAAATTTTCCTGCCTGTGGAGGTGTTACGTTCTCCCAGTTTTTTCCACCATCGCGGCTTAGGTTTATCAGCCCATCATCGCTGCCGGCCCAAAGCAGGTCTTTTTCCAGCGGGGATTCTGTTGCTGTAAATATTGTGCAATAATATTCAACGCTGGTATTGTCTTTTGTAATGGGGCCGCCACTCGGAGCTTCTTTTATAGTATCATTTGTCGTCAGGTCAGGGCTTATCATTTCCCAGCTTTGCCCTTCATTTTCAGTTACAAATAAATGGTTACCCGCAGCATATAATCTTTTAGGGTTATGCGGCGAGAAGAAGATGGGGTAATTCCACTGAAAGCGATATTTCTGTACAATGGCGCCCCCGCCAGTCGTGTTGTCTGGCCAAACATTTATCACCCTGTTCTCACCCGTTTTGTGGTTTAGTCTTCCTAAAAAGCCATCATAGTTACCTCCATACACAATGTCAGGGTTAGCTGGGTCGGCCACAACATAACCGCTTTCAAAACCCGCTGTCGGGCTCCAGTCCGCGTCTGTAATGGCGTCGCCATAGGTGCGGCTCTTAATTCTTACAGTAGTATTATCCTGTTGTGCACCCAAAATCCGGTAGGGGAAAGCATTGTCGGTAGTTACACGGTAAATCTGCGCCGTAGGTTGGTTGTTTAGCGAACTCCAGTTGGCGCCTGCATCAAAGCTTATTTGTGCGCCGCCATCATCGGCAACAATCATCCGGTTGCCATCCTCAGGGTCAATCCAAAGATCATGGTGGTCGCCATGAGGAGTATTAATTCCTGTAAATGTTTTTCCTCCATCCGCACTCTTCATCATACCGGTGTTCATAATATACAAAAGGTCTTCATTTTTCGGGTCAACAAAAATCTTGTTGAAATACCATGCCCGTTGTTTTATATCGCTGTTATCGCTTGTAAATGCCCACGTAGCTCCGCCGTCGGTACTCGTGTATAAGCCACCCTTTGCATTTTCTACCATTGCATAAACCTTGTCAGTATTAGCCGGCGCAATGGCAACATCCACAATACCCCAAATGCCTTTGGGTAAACCCTTGTTAGCTGTAAGGTTAACCCATGTTTCGCCACCATCCGTACTCTTGTATAACCCGCTTCCCTCGCCGCCACTTTCCATGCTGTATGGGGTGCGTTTAACATGCCACATACCTGCATAAAAAACTGATGTATTACCGGGCTCCATCACCAGGTCTGAGCAGCCTGTTTGGTCGTTTACATATAATGTCTTTTTCCAGGTTTTGCCGCCATCTGTTGTTTTGTAAACACCCCTTTCTTCGCTGGTGCCAAACAGGTGGCCCAATACAGCCACCCAAACAATATCGGGATTTTTGGGATGTATAATAATGCGGATAATATGCCTGCCATCTTTAAGCCCAATGTTCTTCCACGTTCTGCCGCCGTCATCACTGCGCCATAGGCCACCCAGCCCTTCAGAAACATTGCCGCGCAAAGAGTTTTCACCCTCACCGGCATACAACACTGTTTCATCGCTTGGTGCCACTGCTACCGCACCTATGCTGCCGCCAAAATATTTGTCGCTTATATTTTTCCAGTTGCTGCCACCGTCCATGGTCTTCCAAACACCTCCGCCGGTTGCCCCAAAATAAAAAGTGTTTTTGTTTTTATAGCTGCCTGTAACTGCAGCGCTTCTGCCGCCCCTGAAAGGGCCGACCAGCCTGAACTTTACCTTTGCAAACAAAATAGAGTCCGTTGAATCTTTTGCGGGTGCGGCATTTGCCATTTTCGCTCTTTTTTGCGCATGTAAGCTAATGGCGATGCTTAAAATGCTGCAAAGCAGTATTATTAGTTTTCTCATGAATGATGTTTCAAAACAAAATTTGCGATAAGAAGATTTATCCGCAATTTATAGTACAAAAATTAAATTGATGAACTATTAATTTAAGGGGCTTGGCTAGCCATTCATATTGTAGATTTAAATTCAATTGCCATTTTAATTACATTTACCCGCAAAACCAGCAACTGTAAAATATCAAAATAACTGCATTTGAAAGTTATAGCTACCGTTTTATTGGCACTGTTGATGCTAAACAGTTTTTTTTACTGCCTGTATTGCAATATTTGCATCTGGCAAAGAGAAGCTGAAGTAAAAGAAATGGTTGCAGATCAAAATTTTGGTGGTGCGGTAACAATAGTTAAAATCCCTTCGGCCAGCACTGGCAGCGAGCTTGAAACAAAGGATGAGCTTTGGTACAACAAAAGCCTTTACGATGTTATAAAAAGGCAGGTTGTGAAAGATACATTATACGTTTATATGGTTGCCGATGAAGAAGAAGAAAACTTTGTAAACAGGATAGATGCTTTTATAACTGCTGGAGACGAATGTTGCTATAACAGCGCTTGCACAGTACATACAGAAAAAACAACCGTAAAAATTATTTCGCAACATTACACGTGCACCTCTTTGCCAGGCAGCTTCTTCAGGCATGCTAATACTAAGCACTTTGGCTTAATGCAACCATATATCTGTTTAGTTGCCGGTGAAATAATTACCCCACCGCCACGCCGCACCTTCGCTTAATATTATTTCTTGCCGTTAAAATCTTATAAATGCAGCTGTAATTTAATACAGGGCTGCTTATTGCATTTATTTACTTATTTAATACGATTTCGAATGAAGCGGATAGTTACGTGTTTGTGTGCGTTACTGTTAATTACCTCCGGGGCGATGGCCCAGAACGAACTGACCGGTATTATTAAAGATGCAAAAACAAATATTCCCCTGGCCGGGGCGACTGTTTATATCCCTGATTTAAAAACAGGGG
>Ga0206931_1146_pt1 | contig 21356 bp, 16 predicted proteins | sample Alteio_BWOrgHeat_17_FD_152946 | JGI IMG/M metagenome (GOLD analysis project Ga0206931, IMG submission 152946) | Enriched cells from forest soil in Barre Woods Harvard Forest LTER site, Petersham, Massachusetts, United States -... | ecosystem: Environmental > Terrestrial > Soil > Temperate forest >...
CCCAGAGCCTTACAGTAAAAATGGACCCCAGGGTTAAAACTTCTGTGGCAGATCTGCAACTGCAGCATGATCTTTCAATGACCTGTTATAACGGAAGGCAAAAGGCGAAGCAAGCGCTGGACGAAATTGCAATAGCAAGGGCGCGGTTAAAAGATATAGCCGCTGCAAAAGAGCTTGATACGCAAGTTGCGGGCTTGCAAAATCAGCCCCGCGGTTCAAAAGAAGCATCTTTCGGTGCAGTTGAGAGATCGTTTGGAGGCTTGTTTGGTATTTTGCATGAAGCAGATATACCGCCAACCTCGCAAACTATTTCGGCAGTAAAAGAGGCGGACGCTCAATTACAAAAGCTTCTGATCGTTTGGGATGGGCTGCAAAAGAAAATAAAAAGCTTATAGCTGGTTATTCAACGGTGTCCCTCATAGCGGGATAAATACAAGTTGTAAATTTAAAGTTCGCAGGCAGATGCATGAACTGATGCTGTGTATTTCATTTGGCATATACTAAAATCTGAGCCGTATCAAATACTTACAGCCAGAAGGCAATTTGTTTTCAACAGCTACATCCTATATCTTCACTATTTGTTGCCTTCTTCTTTCCATCCAATTTTATGCGCACATATCCAGCTGTAAAGTTTGCCGTATTTATTTATTTTCTGCTACTTAATATAGTTCCGGGTGGTAAGGTGTATGCTCAAAATACCGACTATATTTTCCGGCATATAAGCACTGAAAACGGGCTGGTAAACAATTATGTAAAAAAAATCCTGCAGGATAGTTATGGCTATATCTGGATAGGCACACAAGGCGGCCTGCAGCGTTACGATGGCTATAGGTTTGTTACTTACGTAGCCGATTTTCACAATCCGGATGCCCTGCAAACCGATTGGATTAGCACCTTGTTTGAAGACAGCAGGCACAGGTTTTGGGTTGGTACGGACAAGGGGTCGGCTTACACATTAAACAGGAATACCGGTAAGTTTTATAATTATAACCTGCATGCTTCAGGCGAAAAAAATTTTATAAAAAATGCATGGCAGTTTTGCGAAGATGGCAGGGGCGATGTATGGGTGGCTGCATCAAGCGGTCTTTTTAAGTTAAACCAGCAAACCAACAAGTTTGAGAATATGAATGCTGTTTTAGGTATGGGCAGTAACGATGCGGCCAGCAGCATAACAACGGATAGCGACGGAAATATTTGGCTGAGCACAACAACCGGGGTAAAATTTTATGATGTAATAAAACATGTGGTATACGACAGGAACAACAACCCCCGGCACTTGCCGGTATTAAACATTAAAGAACCTGTAAGTAATGTTTTTTTTGATGATGTACACAATGTTTGGGTTAGCACCGGTTACAACCATATTTTATACCGGTACAATTATGATATGAAAGCTTTCAGGTCGTATTTTTTCGGTATGCCCTTACGGAAAAGCTATTTCGCCCCAGCGCCCAACAATGTAGTAGGTACGATGTATGAAACGAGGGATAAAAAATTTTATGTAGGCTTAATTCCCTTGGGGGTTGCCCTTTATAATAATACGAAAGACACATTTGATATTATTGAGGCCGACAATGAAAACCCTTATGGCATGCACCTTAATGCAGAGTCATACTCTTCCGTTTCAATAACGGATGACAACCAGGATAACACATGGATAGGCACTAACAGGGGCATAAATATTTGCAATCCCCAAAAAAATGTTTTTTCTAATTACGGCGCTGTTAATTCCGGTAACAGTAGCAAGAACTTATCATTACCTGTAAATTCTTTTTTACAAACGCCTTCCGACGGGGATATTTATGTTCCTTATTACTATCCCGGCGGTGGTATTAACCGTTACGACAGCAACCTTATTTTTAAGCAACATTATGTATTGGTAACAGGCAGTGCTGATAATGATAAAAACCAGGTATGGTGCCTTTACCAGGATAGCAACGGCATAATATGGGCGCCCAACCAGGATGGGTCAATATTAAAGTTAAACCCCAAAACCGGTGTGTTGAAAATAGAGCATGATACTGCACTTACCGGTAACATAAATACCATAAAGCGCGATAACGAAGGCAACGTGTGGATAGCCCATTGGAGTAAAGGATTAATGAAAATTGATCACAGCACCGGTAAATACATTACCTATCCAAAACAACCTGTTAAAAACATATCATGCATATTGTTTGACGGCGATAATATATGGGTTGGCGGCAGGGACGGCGGCCTGTGGCTTTTTAATAAAACAAAAGGCATATTTACACATGGCTATACTTATAATCAGCAAATAGTTACCTCCATCAGCAACAATAACATAAGCGATGTTATAGCTTATAATAAGGATACCCTTATTGTTGCAACACTTTCGGGCATAAACATCTTTGATAAACGCACAGAAACTTTTAGCGTCATATCAAGCAAAGACGGCCTGCCGGATAATTTAATATTAGCGGTGACGCTTGACAGGAAAAAAGATGTTTGGGCTACATGTGTAAGCGGCTTATGCAAAGTGAATATTTACACCCGTATAGTTACCAGGTACGATGCCACAGACGGTGTGATGGACCCCGAATTTTCGGGATGGTTTCTCGCTTTGAAAAATGGTAAGTTGCTGGTTGCAGGCTCTAAAGGGTTTATTGCATTTAACCCTGCTGATATACCCTTTAAAAAACCACCTCCTGATGTTTCAATCACTGGTTTTTGGGTGTTTGATAAAAAGTTAAGTATGGATCCGTTGAGCCGCGGTAATACCATAGAGCTTTCTTACACGGAAAATAGCATACGCATTGAGTTTTCATCGCTCCAGTTTAATTCACCCGGAAAAATAAAATATGAGTACAGGCTGGATGGCGCAGACAGGGGGTGGATATCAGCGGGAAGGGAACAAGCTGCAAACTATAATCAATTGCAAAGCGGCCATTACACATTCAACATAAGATCGGCCAACAGGGAAGGGAAATACTCCGTTAATATTACGCGCCTTAGTATTTATATTGTACCACCTTTTTGGCGGCGATGGTGGTTCTTGATATTAACATGTTTATGTTTAGTTAGCTTAATATTCTGGGTTATAAAATGGCGCGAACAAAATATAAGGGCAATAGAAAACAGCAAAACAAAGGTACAGGAGTTAACAGCGGAACAATATAAAAATCAGCTGGAACTGGAACAAATATCCAATTTCTTCTCTAAGTCAGTTATTAATAACTATAATATAGATGATGTGTTGTGGGATGTAGCCAAAAAGTTGATTGGCAGGCTTGGATTTGTTGACTGTATGATATATTTATGGAATGATGATAAAACACGGCTGATACAAAAGGCTGGATATGGGCCCAAGGGGTCTTTGGAGGAAATACAAAAACTGCCTTTTGATGTGGTGCCTGGCCAGGGTGTTGTTGGGTATGTAGCACAAAAAGGTGAAGCAGTTATTATACCTGACACAACGGTTGATGCGCGCTACCGGGTTGACGAAATGCAGCGTATGAGCGAGATATGCGTACCCATAAAATATAATGAAGAGCTGGTTGGAGTTATTGACTCAGAGCATTATGATAAAGGGTTTTTTACAAAGCGGCACCTGCAAATTTTAACTGCCATAGCAGGCCTTATAGCAGGCAAAATAAAATCTATTGAGTCTGAACAGGCATTGCGGCAAAGAAAAGAAGAGCTGGATAATATACAACAACAATTGGCACAGGTACAGTTGTCTGCCCTGCGCAGCCAGATGAACCCACATTTTATTTTTAACAGCTTAAACTCCATCAATACTTTTATACTGCAGAACGACCAGGATAATGCTTCGGAGTATCTTAATAAGTTTTCCCGCCTCATGCGCATGATACTGGACAACAGCAGGAACGAATGGATATTGCTTGAGAACGAATTAACGGCACTGGAATTATATATACAACTCGAAGCGCTGCGGTTTAATAACTCATTTACCTATTCAATTAATGTTAGTGAAGATATTTCAACCGCGGGGATATTGGTGCCACCACTAATCATTCAGCCGTATGTTGAAAATGCTATTTGGCATGGGCTAATGCACCGTACTGATCCAGGTGGCAAATTATTGGTGCACGTTTTTAAAGAAAAGGAACTGGTACATATTGAAATAGAGGACAATGGTGTAGGCATGGAAGCATCTGCTATATTAAAGCGTAAAAAAAATCAGTTGCATAAATCGCATGGCATGAAGATAACTGCAGAAAGGCTTGCTGTGGTTAACGATGTATATAAGCTAAATGCCAGCGTAACTATTACCAACCTTAAAAATTTACCCTGCGCAACAAACGGTACACGTGTATTAATAACCTTACAACACAAAAGCTATGAAAGCAATATTGGTGGATGATGAAAAGCATTGCAGGGATGGCCTGTCAATAATGCTTGGCAAATATTGCCCGCAGGTTGAAATAGCCGGCGAATATTCCAGCGCAAAGGATGCATTGCTAGGCATTGCCGAGCATGAGCCCGAGATTATTTTCCTTGATATAGAAATGCCTGGAATGAACGGTTTTGAGATGCTTGAATATTGCCGCGATTATAACTTTGATGTTATTTTTACAACAGCTTATAACGAATATGCTATACAAGCTATACGCCATAGTGCACTTGATTATTTGCTAAAACCTGTAAACAGGGATGAATTGGTAAACGCGGTGGCGCGGGCCAGGGCGATAAAAAATGATACAACCTTGTCACGCATCGACAAATTGCTTGGGCTGATGGAAAGCAAAAAAGCGCCGGGGCGTATAGCATTGGCCACGATAGATGGACTTGTAATGATTGATACAAAGGATATTTTGTTTTGCGAATCGGAAAATAATTATACCCGCTTTCACCTGGTTAATAACAAAGTAATACTTGTCTCCAAAACCTTAAAAAAAGTAGAGGCCATATTGGAAAACGATGATTCTTTCTTTCGCATCCATCATAGCTTTATCATTAACCTGGCATTTATGGAACGTTATATTAGAGGTGACGGCGGTGAGGTTGTAATGGCCGGAGGTAAGATACTTACTGTTTCCCGTATCAATAAAGCTGCATTTCTCGATAAATTAGAAAAACTTTAAAACTGACTTACCTTGACCCAGACCGGTGGCGCTATGCTGCTTGCTTCCGGTATATATTCCCCATTTTACCGGCAATATTCTGTCGATTACCCTTTTAACACCACCTGTTACTAAATGGGCAACGCAACTTCCTAATTGTGCCTTTGGGCTGCATGTATATGCATGTATGTTTGTGCCTCATTGATAAATTGATTATCAATAACTCCCCACGAAAAGACGATTGTGCTTGCAACGGTTTCCTGCTTACAGCAGGCTTGTTAACCGTGCCTGTATAATAATTATTCCAAAACAAGTCAAAACCAAACATGAATACAATCTACCTCTGTGTTAAACACATCCGTAAAACCCGGTTATGTTTGCTGCCCTTTTTGTGTATGTTAATGCAACATGCATTTTCGCAGCCAACCATCACAACCTTTGCCCCTTCATCAGGGCATGTGGGAACAAACGTTGTTATTACAGGTACAAATTTCAGCCCTGTTACCGCAAACAACATCGTGTATTTTGGCCCTATAAAGGCAAATATAACGGCATCGTCGGCTGTGTCTCTTACGGTTACTGTACCGGCTGGTGCTGCTTACCAGCCCATAACTGTTACCGTAAACGGCTTAACTGCATATTCTGCAAAACCATTTCTTGTAACGTTTGCCAGTGCCGATACAATTACAACAAATTCGTTTGCGCCAAAGGTTGATATAGCGGGTATTGTAAACCTTGCGCCCGGAGATTTTGATGGCGATGGTAAAACAGATATTGCTGCCACCCAGGCGGGTGCGTATAATTCATCGCTTGCTTTTTACAGGAACAACAGCATCGTTGGGCACGACTCACTCACGCCAGGCCTGGTGTTAGGCGGTGTTGGCTCGGACATTCTCGCCACTGGTGATTTTAATGGAGATGGAAAGCTTGACCTTGTGTCCGTATATCGCTCTAATAACCTCTTTAATATTTTCAAAAATAACTCAACACCTGGCAATATCCAGTTTGCCCAGGTTGGCGGTGATTATGCAACACCTTATAACCCGTCTGGCGTTGCTGTTGGCGATCTTAATGGTGACGGCAAGCCTGATATTGCGCTTTGCAATTATGGCGCAGGCACCATGTCAGTATATATCAATACCACTACGGCGGGTACAATTTCTTTTGCGCCCGGTATTAATTTTGCAGCTGGAAGCAGCCCAACTGCTATCGCTATAGCTGACATTAACGGCGATGGCAAACCAGATATTGCGGTAACCAATTCAGTATCTGCATCTATTTTAATCTATCAAAATATTACTACTGGTACAACATTTTCATTGGGCATGCCTGTGTCTATAGCCACACCCAGCGGCCCCCAAAGCATCGCTGTTGCCGATATGGATGGTGACGGCATTCCTGATCTTGTTACTGCCAATTATTACCCTTCAACTGTGTCTGTTATAAAAAACGTAACCGTTGCCGGCACTGCAATACAACAGGCTTCCTTTAAATCCAGCGTTGATTATGTTGTTGGCACGCACCCTTATGCTGCAAGCGTCGCGGATTTGGACGGCGATGGCAAGCTGGATATTACAGCAGCCAATATTAACAGCAATATTCTATCGGTGTTAAAAAATACCAGTACAAACGCCCCTTTATTCACTGCAGCTTCGTTTGCGCCAGGCGTGCCCCTTACCACGGCAAATGGCCCTGTTAATGTAACACTGTTTGACCTTGACGGCGACAGCAAGCCCGATATTTTTGCCAGTAACCTGTATTCCATCAGCGTGTCGGTATTTCGCAATCTTTTATACAGCCTTAGTGCCAGTATAAGCGGCACAGCAACAGCCTGCCTTAACAGCACAGCCCCATCGGTTACCTTTACATGTACCAACGGTGCAGCGCCGTACAAATTTGTATATTCTATTAACGGTGGTGCTGCACTTGTAGTAACCACAACCGTGGGCAACTCAGTTAAGGTTACAGCACCCACTACAGTAAAAGGCAGCTTTGTTTATATTTTGACGAGTGTAACTGATGGAAATGGCATGGTGCAAAAGGTAACAGGTGCTGCTGCTACAGTTACTATAGATATGCCAGGTGCAAGCATGGTAATAACGCAGCCGTTATGCGCCGGGGGCACTAATGGAAGTGTTGTACTAACGGGCAATGGTGGTACAAACCCTTACCAATATAATTTGACGCCGTCCACTGCTTACCAGGCAAGTGGCTTATTCAGCGGCTTGAAGAAAGGCAGTTATGTTTTCTCAGTAAAGGATGCGAGCGCCTGTGCGGGCACCGTAACCGTTGTGCTTACGGAGCCAACGCTGTTAACCGCCAACCTGACTGCTGGAACATTGTGCTTTGGCAGCAACAATACATTAACAGCAACGGGCGGTGGCGGTACGGCGCCCTATCAGTATAGCCTTAACAACGGGCCTAAGCAGGCAAGTAATATTTTTAACGGCCAGTTAGCAGGCGGCGCTTATACCCTGCAGGTAACTGATGCTAATGCCTGTACTGCCAGCAAAATATTAGCAATTAATACACCTGTTTCCGCACTTTCAGCCACGGCTACCATTACCAATATAACTTGTAACGGCAACGCAAACGGTTCTGTAACCGTTAAAGCAAATGGAGGCTACCCGTCTTTGTATGCGTATGCACAAACAGCCAGCGGGCCTTTTCAAAGTACGGGTAAGTTTACCGGGCTTGCGCCAGGCCAATATAATTTTGTGGTGAAGGATTCTGGCGGATGCACGTCAAGTGTTGTTGCGACAATTACTCAGCCAACGCCGTTAACCGCCAACCTAACTGCGGGAACGCTTTGTTTTGGCAGCAATAACACACTTACGGCAACGGGCGGCGGTGGCACAGCACCCTACCAATACAGCCTTAATAACGGTACCAAGCAAACAAGCAATATTTTTAACGGCCAGTTAGCTGGCGGCACTTATACGTTGCAGTTAACCGATGCTAACGCTTGCACCGCCAGTAAAACATTGGCCATTAATGCACCTGCATCAGCATTGTCGGCAACGGTTACCATTGCCAACATAAACTGTAATGGCAATGCAAACGGCTCTGTAACCGTTAAGGCAATCGGTGGGTACGCATCGTCGTATGTTTACGCACAATCTGCAACCGGGCCTTTTCAAGCCACTGGCAACTTTACCGGCCTGGCACCTGCATCTTATAATTTTGTGGTGAAAGACTCAGGTGGCTGTACAGCATCCGTTGCCGCGGTAATAACCCAGCCCGCAGTTTTAAAAACCGTACTGGCAGCAGGCAAACTTTGCTTTGACAGCACGGCAACCCTTACCGCCACGACTACGGGAGGAACTGCGCCGTACCTGTATAGTCTTAACGGTGGAGTACAGCAACCGAGTGCAGTGTTTAACAATCAATCAATCACCGGCAATTACGCTGTTTCTGTAGTTGATGCACATGGTTGTAGTGCCGCATCATCTATTGCTATTAAAGCCCCTGCCTCTGCGTTAAAAGGCTCGGTAACCATCATAAATGATACTTGTTATGGCTACACAAACGGCAGCATAACAGCCAAAGGTATCGGTGGCTATCCGCCTTATCAATATAAAACAGCGGGGTTCCCGGTTTATCAATCCAGTGGAAAGATCACTGGCCTGGCAACCGGCGGTTATTTGATTAATATAAAAGATTCGGGCGGGTGCGTGGTAAATGTAAGTGCAGTAGTTACACAGCCGGCACCTGTTACAGTTTACGTAAAAGCAAACGCTTTGTGTCTAAATGTGCCTACCACTTACGTGGCAACAGCATCAGGAGGCACTGCGCCTTACCTGTATAGCTTTAATGGTGGCGCCAAACAGCCTACTGGCTTGTTCAGCGGCCAGCCGTCAGCAGGTAGTTTCATTGTTTCCACAACTGATGTTAATGGCTGCAAGGGAAGTAATTCTTTCACCATTAAACCACCAGCATCGGCATTAACCGCAACAGCGCAAATTACTAATGCTTCATGTTACGGCAGCACCAATGGATTAGTAGTTATCAAGGCTGCAGGTGGTTATGCTTCATCTTATCAATACCAGTTATCTCCCTCAACAACATACCAGGCCAGCAACACATTCACAGCCCTTACAGCAGGTACAAAAACATTCGTGGTAAGAGATTCTGGTGGTTGCGGAATTAATGTAACTGCTATTGTTGGCCAGCCAGCTTTATTGCAGGGCACCATAGCCTCAAGCGGTTTATGTTTTTCAGGTACTACAACCTTAACAACCGGCAGCACTGGCGGTACAGCACCTTACCAATACAGCCTTAACGGTGGCGCTTACCAGGCAGGAGCAACATACCCCGGCAAAGCAGCAGGGACCTATAATCTTGCCGTAAAAGATGCACACAACTGTACAGGAACCGGGAAATTGGTTATTGTTGCGCCAACGGCTGCATTAAAGGCGCAGGCAACCTTTAAAAATGCCACGGGCACCACCGCAACTGGCAGTGCAACTATAACCGCAACGGGCGGCGTAGCACCATACCGGTTTCGTAAGGGAATAAACCCCTACCAAAGCAGTGGTGTTTTTACAAACCTTGTAGCTGCCATATACATATTCAGCGCAATGGATGCCAACGGCTGTGTAACTACGGTAACAGTCACCATAAAATCAGTAGCGGGCCTAAATGCGGGAGATGAAATTGTAACAGGAGAAAGTGTTGACCAATCCAAACAAAGCGATAATGGCTTATCGCTTAATTTAACAGCTTATCCCAACCCAAGCAGCAACTACTTTACATTAACACTTCAAAATGCAGATGCAAATGCCGGCGCGGAAATAAGAGTGATGGATATGAGCGGCAAAGTAATATACCATACAAGAGGAACGCCATGGCAGCAGTTTAGGTTTGGAGAAGGGTTTATAAACGGGCTGTACCTGGTTGAAGCAATAAACGGAAGAAAGATTAAAACGATTAAGCTAATTAAAACGAATTGAGGAATTAAAACATTACAAGGAGGGCCGAACGCGGGACCGGCAGCCATAAGATAAATTAATTTAGTTTAGAAGATGCCCGTTAAAAAGAAAGCGATGCACAAACATCGCTTTCTTTTTAACGGGCATTAACCTGACATCAATAACCTCAGTGTTATTTTAGTAAATTCAGCAACTGGCCATAAACTTTTTGTATACCTTCCTCCAGCGATACCGAGGCTTTCCAGCCCAGGTTTGTAAGCTTAGTTATATCCATCAGTTTTCGTGGCGTTCCATCGGGGCGCGAAGGGTCCGTTTTTATGTCGCCATCGTAAGCAGCCACTTTTTTTATCAGTAAGGCTAACTCCATGATCGAAACGTCCTCGCCAACACCAATATTTATAAGGCCGGCGTCATTATAATGCTGCATTAAAAAATAACACGCATCAGCAAGATCATCAGCATACATAAATTCGCGCCGCGGCGTGCCGGTGCCCCATATTTCAACAAAGGGCTTGTTTTCTCTTTTGGCAATAATAAATTTTCGCAACAGTGCCGCCAGTACGTGCGATTTTTCAGGGTCATAATTATCATTCGGGCCATACAAATTTGTTGGCATAACCGAAATGAAATTGCAGTTATACTGTGCCCGGTAGGCATCGCACATTTCTATGCCCGCAATTTTTGCAATGGCGTACGGCTGATTGGTAGGCTCGAGATAACCACTTAAAATATACTCCTCCTTAAGCGGTTGCGGGGCAAGTTTTGGGTATATGCATGATGAGCCGAGGAACATAAGCTTTTCGGCCTTGTTTAAATATGCTGCATGAATAATATTTGCCTCTATAACCAGGTTTTCATAAATAAAGTCGGCGCGGTAAGTGTTGTTAGCAACTATGCCACCCACCTTTGCAGCAGCCAAAAAAACATAGGCAGGTTTTTCTTCATCAAAAAAAACATTTACTGACTGCTGGTTTCGCAAATCAAGTTCCTTTGAGGTTTTTACAATTATGTTGGAAAACCCCATTGCAGCTAATTTTCTAAGAATTGCAGAACCAACCATACCTGAATGGCCGGCAATGTAAATTTTATCGGTTTTATTCATTATAGGCCTTAGGTTAGTGTACGTTAATCAAAATGACCAGGAACAAGGTATCCTGAATTTTTTAACAGCGCTTCCTTGTTAAACAATTCAATATCCGCTTCAACCATTTCCTTCACAAGGCCCTTTAGTGTATAAGTTGGTTTCCAACCCAATTTTTCGAATGCTTTTGACGGGTCGCCAATTAAAAGGTCTACTTCTGTCGGGCGAAAATATTTACTGTCAATGCAAACCACGTGTTTGCCTTCCTGAAGCATATAATTGGGGTTTGAGCAACTGCTTATATAGCCGCTCTCGTTTATACCTTCACCTTTAAAAGCAATTTCAATGCCCAATTGGCTAAATGCCATTTTTATAAAATCCCGCACGGTAGTTGTAACACCGGTTGCTATTACAAAATCCTCCGGTGTATCCTGCTGCAGCATCAGCCACGTTGCTTCAACATAATCTTTTGCATGGCCCCAATCGCGCCTGGCATCAAGGTTGCCCATATATAAAGTATCCTGCAAGCCCAGTGCTATTTTAGCAACACCACGGGTTATTTTACGTGTTACAAATGTTTCACCCCTGCGCGGGCTTTCATGGTTAAATAGTATGCCGTTGCACGCGTACATATTATAAGCTTCTCTATAGTTAACAGTTATCCAATAGCCGTACAGTTTAGCAACGCCATAGGGTGACCTTGGGTAAAAAGGCGTTGTTTCTCTTTGCGGTACCTCTTGTGCAAGACCGTACAATTCTGACGTTGAAGCCTGGTAAAACCTGGTTTTTTTGGTTAACCCCAATATGCGCATAGCTTCCAGCATACGCAACGTGCCGATGCCGTCTGCATTTGCTGTGTATTCCGGTGTGTCAAAACTTACTTTTACGTGGCTCATTGCGCCAAGATTGTATATTTCATCCGGCTGTACTTCCTGCATAATACGGATAATATTGGTTGAGTCAGAAAGTTCCCCATAATGCAAAAAGAAGTTGACGTTTTTCTCGTGCGGGTCCTGGTACAAGTGATCGATCCTGGACGTGTTTAGTGAAGAGCTGCGACGTTTAATGCCATGCACCTCATATCCTTTTGACAGCAATAGTTCTGATAAGTAAGAGCCATCCTGGCCCGTAACACCTGTTATTAATGCTTTTTTTGACATTGGCGATTAGTTACAGAATTTTTACAAAAGAAGCCAACCAGATTGTTAATTAATATATTTCATAAAAGTAAATATTTTTTTGTGCAATTGGGGTAATAAACTGCGTGCGCGATAAGTTGATCTACCTTTCTATTTAATGCAGTGTCATAAAATTTTCAATGGCAGTGCCTTTGATTTCAGCAGGTATCATCTGCCAGGTAGTTGCAGCTGTAAATAAATTTCCGGCAGCTGAAATGTGAGTATTATTCAGGCATTCGCCTATCAACAGGCCAGGAAATTCTTATATCTTCAAGTGCCGGGTTTGCTAAATATAATTTAAACTTTTTACGTACCTTCTTTTGGTTATGCCTAACTAACCGGAATAACGTGGAATGTCGGCCATTCGTTACCTTCACACTTCATTTCGTCAACATGAAAATACTCATATTTGGCCCCTCTGGTTCAGGTAAAACATACATGGCAAAGGCTTTGCAAAGGCAGGGTATTAACGCTTATGATGATAGCGATATAGAGGGCCTCTCAGCATGGTTTGACAGGAACGGTAATGAAGTGGTTGAACCAAAAACGGCAGATGAGGCGATGGCGAACGGCTTTGCATTTTTGTGGAGTAAAAGAGTGCTAGGAAACTTTATAAACCAGTTTTCAGAGGTGTATGTTTTCGGTGGTTCAGGCAATATATTTAATATACTTGACCTGTTTGACCGGGTGTATTTTCTTAAAATTGAACCTGAACTTCAAAAGCAACGGCTGCTTAGCGCATTACGGCCAACCCCTTTAATGGATGCTAATGAAGATGGTATAATAATTTGGGGTGGTTGGTTTGAAGAAGTTGCAAAGCAAAAAAATATACCCTTTATAGATGCATCGCAAACGCCGGAACAGATCTTTGAGATGATCAGGACGTGAATACCTCAATCGTGAAACGTGATTCGTGAAAGGCCGGACGTCGCATAAAATGTCCGCTCTGCAGGGGCACACCATGGCGTGTTAACATGCATGGCACAGCCATTTGCGTTATTTTGCGGATACATAAATCGTTAGTGCTATAACACCCGAAACCAACCACCATATATTTCTATTTACAGCCAAAAAATATAAAGCTAAAATATACACAACAACTCAAAACCTCATAGTATTTACGATTGCCCCTAAAATTTCGGGGTTGCGATTGGCGTTACATATTTATCATCACATCGCCTTTGTTCTCACCTTTTTGCAAACAAGTGCCATTTTCAACTTTCAGGGTGTTACCGCGTGTTGTATAAGTAACGAGATATGTTATATACAATTTTTCCCTGCTTTCCTTGACATTTTTTATAGTAACTGTCTGGCGCATTACGCTGGTGTTTACAGGGTAATTTTTTAACTGCATGGCATCATAAGCTTTTTGCCATAATATAGTTTGCTTATGTGCAACGGTTTTAAACACTACAATATACACGCTTGCAATTGTAGCATCGTAAGTAGCGCTGTTATAGCTGCTGTCCCTGCTCACGTATAGGTTTATTTGTTTGGTAACAGGTTTTTCAGCTGCGAATATGCTGCCTGTTTGGGTGTGAAATATGGCGGTTGATAAACCAAGCCCTAACAATATTTCTAATATAAACTTTTTCATTTTGGTTTTGTGAAGGTTATTTTCTTCCCATTCACACAACAAAACTACATTGGCGTACAGCCAGCCAAAAGGTATAATAGGGCTAATGCTGATTGCGGTGGGCGAACAGCAAAAAAAGGTCGGTAAACAATTATATTCACGCTGGCTGTCGGCGGTAAAAGGGGTGTCGGCGTAGCTAAAAGCAGCCCGGTTGGTATTGTTAACAGAGTTTTCAGCCGATCTACGCTATTCTGCCGGTTCTGAAGGTATTATATAACTTAAACCCATTGATAGCTTTGCGTCTACGCCTGTTTGTTTACATCGTGGTAGTATACTGCACCGGGATAATCTTTATCCACCTCATGTACTTTGGCGGTCCAGTTGCTAATAGCAACCTTGTACACAGTAGCCCGCTTTGCATCGCGAATGTCAACCGGCCCATATTCTGCGGGGCTAATGTGCGAAAAATATTTTCGCAAAAACCTTGTAAAAAAATTTAGTATAGCAGCATCATCTTCTACAACTGTTACGTTGCCAAAAATGGTTACACTGTAATACTCAGTTCCAAAGTCAACAGGTTTTTTTGCCGGGTATAGTCTCCCAATTTTTGACACGGAAATGCAAACATTGTTGTTGTGTTCAAGTATACTGCGAGTGTACCCATTACCTGCTGTGTGAAAATAAAATATGTCTTCAGCATCGTCGTACAAAAAAAAATTTGTGTTTACATACGGGTTACCGTTAGCATCAACCATACTTATTGCACACGACGCCGTTTGTGCAAGCATGGTTTTATAAAACTCAACTTCTGTTGCTTCTCTGTCTTTTCGCCTAACTTTTGGGTAATCAGCCATTGTTATTATTTAATTTAAATACCTGCAATGTATAAAATGTAATGCTGCAGGCATTTGTTGTGCCTTTCAAATTTTTAATTGTGACGATGAATTTATTTCATCAGCGCATGATCGTAACTAAAATAATTTTGCTTTCCGCTTAACAGAAGGGGGTGAAGAAGAAAATGGTAAAGATATATTTTGTTTTAATTATGTTACTAATATGTGCAAACGGCAGTGCTCAGGCAGGAGATAAGATGGATATTGAAAACTATAATCCAACTTCCACATTAGTAGTCTGCGAGCACCTTACCCCAAAAGCAAAATACCCTTTTATTGACGTGCATAACCACCAGTGGGAAATGCCCTCACAGGACCTGGCTTTACTGCTTCGGCAGATGGACACATTAAACATGGTTGCCATGGTTAACCTAAGTGGCCGTGGTTACAAGCTGGTGCCTGACTACCATGGCAAACCACTATTTAGTGTTCAGGGACCAGGGTACCTGCAGCAAAGCCTTGATAATACTAAGGCAAACGGGTATGGCAGAGTAGTATTATTTACAAATATTGATTTTATTGGTATTGACAGCGCTGGTTGGACGAGAGCAGCCGTTGCACAACTTGAAAGCGATGTAAAAGCCGGAGCAAACGGTTTAAAAGTGTATAAGGAACTGGGCCTTGAAATAAAAGATAGTAAAGGTAACCGCATACGTGTTGATGACCCACGCCTTGACCCTATTTGGGATAAATGCGCGGAACTTAAAATACCTGTGCTTATTCACACAGGCGAGCCCATCGCTTTTTTTGATAAAGAGGACAGCACCAACGAAAGGTGGCTTGAGTTAAAACTGCATCCAACCAGGGCAAGAAATACGGAGGGATATCCAACCTGGCAGCAGGTAATGGGCGAGCAGCATAATATGTTTCGCAGGCACCCGCGTACAACTTTTATTATGGCGCATTTTGGCTGGCTGGGTAATAACCTTGCTGCATTGGGCTACCTGTTAGATTCATTGCCAAACGTTTATACTGAGTTTGCCGCCATAATGGAAGAAATCGGCAGGCAACCAAAGAATGCAAGAAAATTTTTTATAAAATACCAGGACAGGATATTGTTTGGCAAGGACACGTGGGATGTAAAGGAATACGGGTTTTATTTCAGGATGCTGGAAACAGGCGATGAATACTTTGAACCATTAAGAAAATACCATGCTTTTTGGCACATGTATGGGCTGGAACTGCCCGATGATGTACTGAAAAAAATATATTATAAAAATGCCTTGAAAATAATCCCCGGTATAGACAGATCGATGTTTCCATAATAAAATAAATGAGCAGTATATGGCAATTGAAAAAGTAAATATTGCGGAAAAATTAAGCCAAATTAACGACACCTGGAACCCGCGGATAGTGGGTGAGCTTAACGGCCAGCACGTAAAATTAACAAAGGCTGATGGAGAATATGTATGGCATAAGCATGATAATGAAGACGAAATGTTCTTGATCATCAAAGGCAATTTTAAAATGGAATTAAGGGATAAAACGGTAGAAGTAAAACCGGGTGAGTTTATTATTATCCCCAAAGGTGTTGAGCACAGGCCGGTAACTGATGGTGAAGCGCAGGTATTGCTTTTTGAGCCAGCAGGCACGTTAAATACCGGCAATGTGATAAACGAATTTACCAGGCCTTACCTGCAAACAATTTAGCAAAGCATACCCGAAACAGTTATTATGGTTTTAACGCAGGAAATAAACACAGCGCCGACAGCAGCAACGCTGCATTTTGAGCCTTTAACAACAGGAAACTGGCAATTACTGCTACAGTTGTTTGGCTATAACGGTGCCTGCGGCGGTTGCTGGTGTATGACGTGGCGCTTACCAGCGAATGAATATGAAAAAAATAAAGGCGCTAAAAACTGCGACCTGTTTCACCAGCTTATAGAGAAAAAGGAGCCTGTTGGCATTATTGCATTTGAAAGCCGCGTGCCAATAGGCTGGTGCTCAGTAAGCCCCCGGGAAAAGTTAGTACGGCTAAAAAATTCCCGGATATTTAAAAGCATTGATAACGAACCGGTATGGAGTATAACCTGCTTATACATTGAAAAGGGGTATCGCAAAAAAGGCGTGTCAGCAAAGTTAATAATCGCTGCATCTAAATATGCCTTTGCCAACGGTGCCAGAATAGTGGAAGCATACCCGCTTGTACCGCCTGCGGATAAACCCGTGCCCGACCTGTTTGCGTATCATGGGCTTGAAAGTGCTTACAAAAAAGCAGGCTTTATAAAAGTAAAACAAGCTTCTGATAACCGGCTGATCATGCGATGCTATGGTGTTCACCACCAACAGGCCTAACTGAATTCAAGCAGCGCTAATTCATCAGACTGTTTTACGTGTTTGGCAAGGTTGCGCATAAAAACAGTCATATAAGGGGGTAGTTCTTTATTTTTTAGCGTAGCTGCATACCAGGTACGTTTAATACCCCTGCGTGTTATGGGTATTGCTTTAATGTCGCCTGATTCAACCGCGTACGGCGATATAACCCAATGCGGCAATACTGAAACGCCCATGCCTGCCTTAACCATCTGTATAATGGCTTCGGTTAAGGCAATTTTAGTAACCTTTCTCGGGCTGCCCCCTTTAAACAATATTTTGTATATCGTGCTTATTTCAACAGGTATATTATACATAATATAATTTTCACCGTAAAAATTTTCAGGATTTACCCATTTAAGGTCTGCCCACGGGTGGTCTGGGCTAACTATCGCTACAAATTCATCCCTGAAAAGTTGCGTATAATTAAGCTTTGTGTTAGTGTTATACTCTACAATTGATATATCAATTTTATTTTCAAGCAGGGCATTGATTGAGTTATAAGTGGCGTCTGCATCAACGTTAATTTCTACTTTGGGGTAAAGCTTTTTGAATTCACATAAAAAAGATGAAAGCCAGTGATACGACGTAAAACATTCAGTGCTTATTCTTATCTCACCTGCGTTCTTTTCAGTCAAAAACTTTATTTTGTTCCTGGTGCTTTCAATTTCTGCAATAATGTTTTCGCTCGCCTCTAATATTATTCTTCCAGTATTGGTTAAAAGCATTTGCTTTTTTTGTCTTATGAATATCTGCGTGTTAAAAAACGCTTCAATATCTTTTAGCTGGTGGCTTAGGGCAGATTGGGAAAGAAATAAATGCTCGCCTGCTTTTGTAAGGTTTCCGTGGCGGGCAACTTCCTGAATCATTTTCAAATGCCGGATGTCCATAATTAAAATATTTAATGATTATTAACAAATGTATAAAAATATGTAATGCCAAATTTGAATACATAATTAAAAATGGATTAGGTTGGGATGAACGGTAAATGCACCATTCGCAGGCGCACTTTGGGCGGCCAGTGAAAATTTTTAATAAAATCAATTAAAACTTTGCAGGCGGTTGCTAATAACCGCTGGTATAATATTGCTGAAAATTTGCATTAAGCAATGCCTTGTATGAAAAAAGTATTACTCGTTTTTGCCCATCCCGATCTAACTGCGTCAAGAATAAATAAGGCCCTTTTAGCTGCTGCACAAAATATTGAAGGGGTTATTGTATCTAACCTATATGCTAAATATCCTGATTTTAAAATTGATGTTAAAGCCGAGCAAACCCTGCTTTTGCAGGCAGATATAATAATACTCCAACATCCTTTTTACTGGTACAGCAGCCCCGCGTTGCTGAAGGAGTGGATAGACCTGGTTTTTCTTAAGGGCTTTGCATATGGAAAAAACGGCGATTTGTTGAAAAGCAAAATTCTTGTTTCCACGATCAGTGCTGACGGCAGCTTCGAGGGTTACCAGCAAACAGGTTACAATCTTTACACAATAAAAGAACTGCTGCGGCCTTTTGAACTTACCGCCAGATATTGCCAGATGCATTATGGCGATCCGTTTGTGGTGTATAATACAGATAATGTTACCGACGATGAACTTGAGGCTAAAGCATTGGGCTATAAAGATTTTATAAATGTGCATTTGAAAAAGTAAACCTCCAACTGCAGGTTAACTAACCGCAGTTGTTCAGCAGTTCAATCATATTGTGCAATACCTTTGCAACGTATGCTGCTTGATTTTTTGAAACATCTTTTTGGTAAACGGCCGTTGCCTTTTCCGGCTGAATACTTTGTTTCAGACAGACAATTCAATCAATTGTACCCGCCGTCAATAAGAAGGGCTGCTATAAAACATTTTACACAACTTGATATTGCCAAACAGGCTGCTGAATTTTTGGTGAATGAAGACAAGGTAAAAATTTTGGATATTGGCAGCGGTGCCGGAAAATTCTGCCTTGCCGCGGCATATTATAAACCCAACGCATTATTTTACGGCGTCGAACTGCGGGCAAACCTTGCGGAGCAGGCTGAGTTTATAAAAAATGACCTGGGATTAAAGAATATAACATTTATCAAAGGCAGCTTTAACGAACTGGATTTTAAGCAATACAACCATTTTTATTTTTACAACTCCTTTTACGAAAACATAATTAAAGAAGGCAGGATTGACGATAAGCTGCCTTTTAGCAAAAAAATATTTGATGATTACTCAGCGCAGTTATTTCAACAGCTTGAGCAAATGCCCGCAGGTACCAGGCTTGTAACCTACCATGTAACCAAAACAGAAATACCACTATCATTTAAAGTTACCCGCGAGAGTACTGATGGCTTTTTGAAGTTTTGTATAAAAATATAGGGCATTAACTTTTGCGATCATAGTGTATATGCCAGCTAAGTTTCCATGTAGCGCCGCTATCTCCGGAAGATTCCCAGTTCCAGTCGAATGATTGGCCGGTAATATGGTAGTAAACCATCCGGTTCAGTAATTTCCCGGTTGAACTTACTGTCGCAGGCACTTTTCTTTCAGCCGTCGTCAACACCATGCTGTCGCCACGCATTCCGCCTGTTAATGCAATATACTCGCCCTGGTTATCTACCCATGTCTGCTGCCACATTTTATACTTTGCGTTATACACGCTCCAGCTTTTGCCTGAATAATTTGAGCTGGGGTCGTTAAAGTTCTCCTGGGTAACACATGTATTCCATACTTTTTCAACATGGTTGGTTCCGTGCGATGTATCATTCCATGTAAGTTTCCAGTCACCCGCCCAAAAATCAAACTGTGCAGCTTCTGGTGAACTACAGGGCGTTTGGTTGGCGTTTTGGGCATTGGCATAAAAGCAAACAATGCAAAAGGCAAGCATAGTCCAAATTTTCATAAGTATCTTTTTAATTGTTGCAGGTAATTTCATAGCTAATTGCAGTGCTATATCGTTACAACTACAAGCTTATGATAGGTGAAAACTGACTTTTTTGCTGAAGCCTGATTTCAATTGTCCCTAATGGCTATAACACCAATCCGTACGGGCGGCAGTAGCTGTGGATCTACTTTTCCATGATTGTCGTTATAGAGCTTGTTAAACAAATGCAGGTTACTTGTTGCAACAAAATACAGGCTATCACCCACCACTACGCCGGTTGTTGGCTGGGAAAAAAAATCGCTTCCTGATATATGGATGAGAGATCGGGTAACCGAGAGGCCCTCTTTGTTTAGAAAGAAGCGGGTTATTGTATCCTTAGGTTCGTTTGGTAATATTGCAATAAGGCTGTTCTCATAAAAATACAGTCCATCGGCACCGCTCATCGGCGCGTTACGCAAGTTAACCAATTGCATTTGCCTCGTAGCAATGTCTATTCTTCCTATTACGGCATTGGGCGAAGCGTACATGGCAACATACAGGTATTTATTGTCAGGCGTTATGTCTATGCCGTTCGGCGAGTATTTGTCAGCAACATCTAAAAAAATTTCAAGTTTGTCATTGACCTCATTGAGTGTATAGATTTTCTGATTCCAGGTGTCTGTAACGTAAGGTTTGCCTGTGCTGTCAAGCGTGAGGTCATTAAAAAAATGCTTTACTCCCGGTACGCTAAGCAAATATTTTTTAAGCATCTTTCCGTTGGATAAATTAAATTTAAACAACCCGGTAAACCCCAATTGACTACTATCGTAGTTCTTCATGGGCATATTGTTACCTACGTTACCGCAGGCTGCCCATAAGAACCGCCTTTTTGCATCCACACGCATTCCAACCACCCCAAGTAAACCATACTGCTGCTCTTTCACAAAGTCAGACGCTTGGCCTGTTGAATCAATTCTTACTATCTTTCTTTTATAAGTGCTGCTTACAAAAAACGATTTTGTTAACGGGTCATAGGCAATGCCTTCGGGAATCAGATCAGTTTCCGCAATTGTTTTGGCAATTCTTGCTGCTGTTTTACCGGTGGTTTGCGCACTTGCAGCCAACCCGCATATTAAAACGCTGCTTAAAAATATTTGCAGAATTTTTTTCACTAAGTGAAAAATAGTAAACAACTATTATACACTTTTGTGATTTTGTATCAATGGCATTATTTGCCGCCTGAAACGGGACTTGACGTGATGAAAGTCAGCTCATGGGTGGATTTATTTTATCTTCACCCAATCTTCTTTCAACCCCTTTTCCTGCAGATAACTATATAACTCCTCGCCATCTTTTCCACCAACTTTAGCGTGATGCAGCATAGTAAACCCATGCGGCCCATTTGCAAAAATAAGTTTGGGGTAGGCTTCTAAAATTGGTTTTACAAGTTCTGTTTTGCCAAGCATGGTTAATACAAACAAGGTTACACGGCTGCCTG
>Ga0206931_1107_pt2 | contig 21276 bp, 21 predicted proteins | sample Alteio_BWOrgHeat_17_FD_152946 | JGI IMG/M metagenome (GOLD analysis project Ga0206931, IMG submission 152946) | Enriched cells from forest soil in Barre Woods Harvard Forest LTER site, Petersham, Massachusetts, United States -... | ecosystem: Environmental > Terrestrial > Soil > Temperate forest >...
AATTGTCTGAACCAGGATTTGGGTAGATTTTAGGGATTAGGAGGAATTAAGGAGAGTTGCTGGCTGACAAAAGCGCGAATATTGAGTTTACTAATAAAGATAATTTTTGCGGGGCCATCGTTATGGCCAAAATATACTCGAGTTCGACAAAGGATGTTCGTATCTTTTGCAAAAACCTAAAAGGTGAAATTTGTGATAACCCTATTTATATAAATGCCTTAAAGAGTTACCTGGATAAACACAAGCCAATAAAGGTTATATTCGAAGGAGAGCCTGAAAACTCAGAGTGTTTTAAAATGTTAAAAGCTGCTTCTTTAAGTGATACGAAATTTTGTCAACTTTACAAATTGGACAAAAATTACAAAGACAAAGCCCGTAATTTAGGAATAAAATTATTCCATTTCCTTATATCTGATGGTCAACGCTTAAGATACGAATATAACGGCGATACCTATCAGGCAACCTGCAATTTTGATGATAAAGATTCTGTAGCCGCCCTTAATGAAAATTTTACATCGATGTTAAATTTTTCAACGCCTTTATAAATTAAAAGAATATTTTTTTTCGATGCCTGCCGATCACCTTACCCATCTAAAACTTGATAAATTTGAGGTTTTGTTTCATTTGTTATGTGGCTATTACCTGCTATTGTCCATAGCCCATGAATGGTTTGGATATTATTTTGATTTTGCCATTACGATCTCTGACTATAATAGAAATATTACTGCTGAAAAGTTGACCGACTTAAACCGGGGCCTTGAATTTGTTAAGGCTGATTTTTTGCGTGAAAAAAAAAAGCAGATTGCATCGATATCAAGTGAGATCGAAGACATGGTATCGATAATTTTTGCGTTAATAAAATTTCAAATAAAATGGCAGTTAGGATATTTAAAAATTATCAAAATAAAAAGGAACGTCGAAAAATCAATTAAAAAAGTGAGAAGGAATGACAAAAGCATTCCATATCATACAAAAAGGGACGACGAACGTCAAACCACTTTTTTTACATTTTATCAGTTCTATTATATAATTTCCGGTTGCTTTTGCGTAACATTATTGATACTGCAGGGTTTTATAGAAGAATGGAATAGAGAGATTAACCTTGAGATTTTAAATGTTATTGACCTGCTTGTTTTGGTCTATGTTTTCGTGAGAATATATAGAAATAAAGTTTCAAATTTTTTTTTGGGTACAAAAAGCATTTGGAAGATATCAATTGTTTTTGGCTTCACTTTTTTACTGGCAATAATAATACCTACAAAAAAAATTGACCACCATCTATTTTCTTTTCCCGAAATTGACGGAATTAATTTTTATGACTGTCAAATTGTATTGGCTGTAGCTTTGGCATTCATTCCGGCTATCGCACATTCTTTGTACCTGTATTATACATCCAGTAAATGTAAAAATGTATTGCTTGTGGAGGCAGTTGCTAAAAACCTTTTAAGTAAGTCTAAATTACCGGGGTCGCCGCCACCTCCAATACCAAAATTCCCGGATAGATGAAATTATTCTACCAGGTACACGGTAAATTGAATACTTTCTGTGCGCTAAAAGAATCTAAAATAGGCCGTTTATAATTCCGTTAACTTTATAACTTGCCCCACCCAACAACATACGCAGCCACCATACACACCCACGGCAAGTATATAAAAACGCCGTTTTTGCTGGCAACAAACATTGTTGAAATGGCCGCCATAATTGGGCTTATACTTTCTGTAACCCCTTTCACAAACTGGCCTGCCTGGGTAACACTGGCGCTGTTGCTGTTGTCAATAGCTGTTATTGTTTTCAGGTTGGTGTACCGCACCAGCCAGGTTACATTTACAAATGATCATTTGCTTATAAACAACCGTGTAAACCCGTTTGTACCAACAACGCAGCAAATACTGTACGCCAATGTAACGCGCGTGCAAATAAGCTACGACCGTTACGAAACTGCTTTTAAGGTAGAGGTATTTGAAACTGCAGGCCCCGGCATAACATTTTATATAGGCGCCTACCTGTCTGCCGGCAAATACAAGCGCATAAACAATATGCTGCGAAACATCTACGCAGTGCCGCAATTGGTAAACAACCTGCTTGTACAAAAGGGATTGATGAAGGAGAAGGAAGCGCAAACGTAGCTGTCATTCCGACGATAGCAGGAATCTGCCTGGAATACAACTGCAGCTGAAACAATTGCCAAAGCGTTACACACAACAAAACATTTATTATCTTCCAACCAAAATCTATCCGCCATGCCCACCAACCCTGAAGACGATTTTAAACAATACCTGCACAAGGCGCGCTTTGTAACCCAGGATATAAAATTTACCAACAACAAAATAGTTATCAGCATGTTGCCTTATGCCAGCGACATACTTTTTAATGTAGTTATTCTTGGTGTATTTGTATATGGTTTATTTATTAAAGGGGTTACGCAGCGCGAAATAGCTATCCCCGCATGGATAGTTATGATAATTCAAATTATTTATATATGGGCAAGGTTTAATGCCATAAACTATGTAACAATTAATTGCGCCGCTAAAATTATTACCATACGCAGTAAAAACCCGCTAATATATGCTGTTAAGGGCAAAAAGGTGTACAATTTCAGCGATATTGAGTCCGTAACCCACAACCCTAATGCTCCGTTGGCGCGGTATATGCAGTACCCTGTATACATGTATTTAAAAGGCAGCGATAAAAAAATTATTATTATAGATTTCAAGCGGCAGGCTAACACCATAACTTTCGCACGCAAGTTAAACGCCGTTGTTACAAACACCCATTAATTTTCCACGCTTGCCACCATTGCTGCATCAACCAATATAATATTTCTTACCTCAGCGCTACGATCTCAAAACCTCAATGCAACTCTGTGTGCAAACTCCGTAATACTACGCTATGTATTGCAAGCAAAACGTGCAACCTTGCATACATAAACATACGCTATGAACATAAACGGAATATGATATAACGAGCTGGGTTCTGTAATGGATATACAGGTAAACAGCAATACAATAAACGGCAGCTACCAGTCTGCAGTTGGCAATGCTGAAGGCACGTTTGAAGTGCTGGGCCTTATTGATACCAACGAGGCAACAAACACAGTACTGGGGTGGATGGTTATTTGGTTTAACAATTACGCAGACTTAAATGCAGTAACCACATGGAGCGCGCAGGCGCAGCTTATTGATGGTGTGCCAACCATTGTTGCCATCTGGCTGCTAACCGCAGAATCAACCCCCGGCGAAGACTGGCACTCAACCACCGTGGGCAAAGATGTGTTTACACAAACACCACCCACTGCTGAGCAAATACATGCCAGCCATAAAAGAGGCGTAAAAAAATCGCATCCATAATTACTCTTTGTGTAAATAACCACCATCAATAAACCGCTGCAGCCTTTTATAATAAAACGTAAACAGGCCAAGAACCAGCAACAGCAGGCCATTGGTAAGTAAGTATAAAAAGGAACTGTGAAAAATATCGCCCGGTGCCATAAAAATATATTTTAAAAATATCCAGCCCGCGTAGTATTGGCGTTGCAAAATAAAAAGCACAATAAAAGCAATTACCGCATTTAGCCAAAACCATTTATGCCGCCTGCAAATAAGCAGCGATAATATAAGTGCCGTTAACCAACCCAGCATCCAGGTTGCATTGGTATAAAAGCCATAATTAAGCACATCACCAATGTTAAACTGCTTGCCTTGCATATACGCGTTAAAAGCCTTACCGCCCGCAAATACCATTTTCTGTAAAGCCACAAACATTTTTACATTATACAGTTGTGCCAGCACCCGGAAAGACTGCATAATAAACCAGGCAGCAATAAAATGCACCAGCATCAACCGCCAGTTTAGTTTTTTTATAAGTGAATTGAAAGTCATAACGAATCAGAAAAGCAAACCTGTGCATGTGGTTGAAACACAAATTAGCAAAAAATAAATTTTTCTAACCAAACTTTTTTAGTATTTTGGTGTTAGCCTAACTGCTTAAAAAATGACTTTTATTGCCACTGTTATTGCCAAAAAGGGTGCTGCTTTGATTGCCGATTCTTTAGTAACGACTTCTCGACAAGTATTGGAATTTGATGATTTTTATGATTACTTGAGTAAAAAGAATAAAGACAATGAGAGCGGTGAAATAAAAATAGATACTGCAGAAGTCATTAACTTATTTGTTACTAAGCCATCCCACACAAAAGACTATCAAGAAAAACTATTTGAGTATGAGAGATTCATAGCAATCTCTACGGCGGGGGCCGCTAATCTTAACGACAAAAGCTTAGAACAGATAATCAATGAGGCTAAAGCCAAATTTACAAATAGAGACCAACTTACTTTAGACGAAAAAATTAGTCAATTAAAGGGGCATTTTAATGAAGAGGCCGTTCAATCCCTTAAAAACGGAAACGCTGTAAGAAACACTGTTTTAATCATTACTAATTATAATCCAGAAACACATTTGACTAAAGTCTATAAATTAGAGATCAATGAAACGAGGCCAGCCGAATTAGAAGATAATATTGAATGTGTTTCTATAAATGAACAACCTGAAATTTCAACTGTTGTATGTGAAGGGCAAAATAGAATCAGTGAAAAGATTTTATGGGGAGATTTGGAAACAGTAGTTGATTTTATTCCGAGAGTTGCCAGAAAGATTTTCAAGGACTTTAATATTGACAAAGATAAAATACCTCCCAATTACATCGAAGAATTGTGGAAAGATAAAGACATACTTCACAAGGCTTTTTGGGAAGATATTAAAATTGGCAAATTGAGAGAATTGAGTATGCAGCAGGCGATTGACTTTGCATGCCTTTTGATGAAAATTGAAAGAGACATACAGAAATATACTGAAAACATTCCTACGGTAGGGGGGAATGTTAAGATAGCCATAATCGATGATAATGGCTTTCGATTTATATCTGGAGAAGACATTATAGTTAAAGATTTTTAATATTACATTAATTTTTTTACCCATAAATTTGCAATATGGAAAATAAAACTCTTATCATGGAACATGAACTTTCTGTGAACGCCTACCGAGATGTAATTGAGGTGTATAAGGAGATTCAGCGTGAAAAAGATACTGAAGAGAAAAAATACCTTTTGGAAAAAATTCACCAATTAACAAAAGGAAAGACAATTGTTTTAGACAATTCAATTCGACAGTAAGATAGCTAAATATCAATTCACATCTTTCGGATAACACCTTTCAAGGTGTTTTTTTTTGCCTTTACCAAACGTTTTCAATCACATAAATAAAATATATTATTGTTTGTAAAAGTATATTGACATACAATATTTTTAATGGTTTTTAGAATTTTGTAAATTACACCTTGCCTAATATATCAACGGAATATGATTCGTATTTACGGCGTCTGAAAACTTGAATAATTAAAACTGTAAACTTGAATAATTAAACCTGTCATTCTGTCCTCACGCTTCCCTGCTCACAATCACCGAATTCGCATTCCGCTTAATCACGCCCGTAACAGCATACAGTTGTATAATTTCAGCGCGTGGTATTTCAGCAATAGGGTAGGCAAACTTGCCATGGCGCGGGCCACCATCAAACTTCATCGTGTTATCGCTGTATAAAATAAGTGTGTCACTGTCGGGGTTATCATCTTTATAAAATAGTCGCTTAAGCTTGCGGCTGTCGCGGGTTTCAATAACATACACTTCACCAGGCTCAATGTATTTATTGGTAATTTTTACCAGGCCAACTACACAGCCCGGCGGGTAATTAGGTATCATGCTGTTACCGTAAATGCGTATGGCAGCTTCGCTGTCGTGCAGCAGGTCGCCCACGTCAATAGTGCCCGCAGGTGCGTGTACGGGCGTCATATCAACGTCAATATTACCCGCCTGTGTTTGTGCATCATACAGCGGCACGCGGTTACGTTTTATAAGCTTATCGTTACGGCGCCTTTCGGTGTAGGTTTTATTAGACTTTTTGCTAATCTCGCCCTCGTACAGGTTAATAAGCGTGGTATTAAACTTAAGGTTGCTGCCTTTTTTTCGGCGCCCGCTTATGTACGTGGGGCTGTAGCCAATTTTATTGCATATTTCCTCGTCTGTCCAGCCAGTAAGGTCTTTAAGCCGGGCAAGAATGTCCTCCATTTCTTTATTAAAGTCCATACAACAGGTAAAGGTTTAAATTTTGAATAAAAAATTAGCAAAAAGTATAACTTTATTTGGATAATTAAATAAAGTCTAACTATATTTGTACAAGTAAAAGTAAGGGTAAAACTTAGATAAAGTGAAAAATATCGAAATTTTTTACAAAAAGCTAAACCCGGTGCGTGTAATAACAGAATAACAATTATATGAAAGCAACATTTTTAGTAACAGAACAAAAGCAGCACCTGCACAGGCTGGGCGAGATATTAAGCCATATTGAAAGTTGTGATATGCTGGGCGAGATAGACCCCGCTTATTACGGAAATAAAAAGAAAGAATACATTTTACAATACGCCACGCAAATGAGCCAGATGGCACAAACCGTTTTTAACAAAGGCGCACACATTGCCAATGCACGCATGATAGGCGTGGTGAAGGTGGCATAAGGCCGGGGCAATTAATAATGGGTAATTAATAATTAATGCGTAATAGGCCAACACTCAATAATCAATAGTCTCCGAAAGAGTCCTTGGGACAACACTCAACACTCAATAATCAAGTAAAAGACAACATCCATTTTTCTTGCCGTTTTCAAATGAACATTGAGTGTTGATTATTGAGTGTTGAATATTTCAGCCCTGCACCTTCAACCCTATGCCTTCAACCCTATGCCTTCAACCTTAAATTCTTAAATATGCTTCTCCCAATTTGCCTTCTTGCAATTGTTGCCATATTATGGACGATTGATGTGCGTGTAGCACGCCGCATAAACAAAAAAAACGATAAAGATGCCGTTAAAGGCCACTACGAAGGGCATTGGGACTGAAGAAGAGGTGCAGGGTCGGGAAAGTCGGGAAGACCGGAAGTCGGGAAAGAAAGAAAAAAACCTCCACACTTTATAAAAATGCTTACTTCTTCCAAGCTTTCGGACTTCCTGGCTTTCCGTCTTCCCGACTTGCGAACTCACTCACTAAACAACTATTTTATATGAACACCTTTTGTAAAAAATGCAACATCAACTGGGCGCGTGTATACACGTTTGACCATGAAGATGAAAGCTACGATTATTGCCCGCAGTGCGGCAGCGATATGGATTTAGTTGCAGGCAGCCAGCAGGCAGATGCGTTTATAAAAAATCCGTTTACGGGCCATGTAATAAATGTGCGCACAAAACAAACCATGCAGGTAAAAGCAAGCGATGCTTCGCAACCTGCGCCAAAGCTGTTTGCAGCCGAAATACAGGCAAAGAAAAGGTTAGCCATACAAACACGCCGCATACTGCACGAAGCCGCCGAAAACGCAGCCATAAACGCCTACCTGGCAAATGTGTAAACCAGTTTAAAGTTGTAAGAAGGTGGATGGTATAAGGCATAAGGCTGAAGGAAGAAGCACGGCATAAGGTGCGCGGCGGAAGATTGTAACAATAATTTGTTAAGCAAACAAAAGCTGTTTGAATAATGATAGCTAAAATAATAAACACGCCGTATCGCGGGGCACCTCTCTCCACGCGGAGAGAGGCCGGGAGTGAGGCCAAACAAACTCTTTTAACTCCGTGCAAAAACCCCTTTAACTCCGTAGTTTAATTCCTCAAACATTCTCCGAAGTAGCCCTTAGGGCAAACGTTCAAACATTCAAACTTTTCAAACAATCCAACCTCTCAATCCTCCACAACTTTAAACTTCAAACTATAAACTTTAAACTAAAATAATGCACTCCGTCCATTACCAGCGCCCATTTTTATACCCGTATCAAAAAACAATACTGGATAGCCCTGCACGCTTTACCGTTACAGAGGCTGCAACAAAAGTGGGCAAAACAACAAGCCATATAATTTGGCTGTTTGAGCAGGCAATACAACGCCGCCCAGGGCAAAGCGTATGGTGGGTAGCGCCCGTGTACACACAGGCAAAAATTGCATTCAACCGCATGCGCCGCTATGTATTTAATTTAAAAGGCGGCGCAACAAACGCGTTTTTTAAAATAAACGAAACCAACCTAACACTAACACTTCCCAAAGGCGGAGTGATTGCATTTAAAAGTGCGGAGAAGCCAGATAACCTTTACGGCGATGATGTATACGCCGCCGTGTTCGACGAGTTTACACGCGCCCGTGAAGAAAGCTGGCATGCGCTGCGCTCAACACTAACAGCAACGGGCGGTAAGTGTAAATTTATAGGCAATGTAAAAGGCAAAAAAAACTGGGGCTACCTTTTAGCACAACGCGCAAAAGCAGGTGAAGATAATTATGCGCATTTTAAAATTTCTGCGTACGATGCTGCTGATGCAGGCCTTACAACAAAAGATGGACGGCCATTTAAAGAAGAAGTTGAAGCTGCAAAAAAAGACTTACCTGAAAGCGTTTTTAAAGAACTTTATTTAGCTGAGGCAATGGATGATGGCACCAACCCGTTTGGTTATAATTTTATTCAGTTGTGCGTGCAGCCGCTCAGCACCATGCAGCCCGTGTGCTTTGGTATAGACCTTGCAAAAACCACCGACTACACCGTTATCGTTGGCCTTGATAAAAACGGCAGCGTGTGCTGGTTCGACCGTTTTCAAAAAGACTGGATGCAAACAACCAGCATTATAAAAACCCTGCCACGCAACACACCAATTGCCATTGACAGCACCGGCATTGGCGACCCCATTGCCGAAGACATTGCGCGCGCAATGAACAATGTTGAGCTGTTTAAATTTAGCAGCAGCAGCAAGCAGCAGTTAATGGAAGGCCTGGCGCTTGCAATACAGGCGCGCAAAATAACCTTTCCGCAAAGCGAAGAAAAAATGCCGCCGCACCATGCCGGCCATATAAAAAATGAACTGGAGAATTTTGAGTTTGAGTACACCCGCACCGGCGTACGGTACAGCGCCCCGCCCGGCCTGCACGACGACTGCGTATGTGCCCTCGCCCTCGCCCGCCACAAGTTCGGCAACACCAGCGGCTGGGGCAAGTATAGTGTGTGGTAGGGGGAGTGAGAAGGGAAAAAACTTCTTTTCAATTGGTTGTTTGAGGTTCTCAATACGCCCTTTTGGCTGCTGAATATAGAAAGAAGAATGAACAAATGTTGATAAAGTCGCGCAAAAAGCTGGAATAATATAGAAAAAATTTCAACAAAAAAGAATCTTTTTTCTAACAACTTAACGGGGTATCGTGGACAATTTTTAAGAAAAAATATAGTTTTCGGGCAAAAAAACTAAGAAATGTCACTTTTTTTAATTTTTTTTTGTTGTATCTCTGCAACAATAAAAATTTACCCATCCTGTTTAAACCTTAAAATCATGCCAAAACTGCTTGTCCAACATGTCTATAGAGTCAATGTTTTGAACCTTAACATACACATATTCGTGACTAATTGCGAAATTTGTGTCAAAAAGTTAATCGGGGTATGGAAATTGAGTGTTCAAAGCGTTAACCTATAAAGACAATAATATGGCAGAAGAAATAGAAGTGGTGGTTGATAGCGCCAAGCAGGAATCTTTAGCTGAATATAAAGACTATGTTTTGAAGTTGGCAAAACTAAAGGAGAATACATTATTTTATAATTCAGGGCCCGAACATGCAGCTTTAGTTATGGGCACTATGTTCGCAAATGCCAACTCTGCAGAAAAAATAAAGATATATACCGGCTCATTTAAAGGCGATATCTCTTCAAAAACCGATTATTTAAATGGGATGGATAAATATCTTGCTGCGGGCGGAAAAGTCGAAATTTTACTCCAAAATGATATTCCTGATAAAGAGAATTCCGAATTAGTAAAATTGTTTCAGCTATACAATTTTATTAATCCAGAACAAATAGTAGTGAAAAAGCATAACTATCATGTAAGTCGAAAGAACGGTACCGAAGAGATCCATTTCATGGTAGCTTTTCCTGATATGTATCGAATTGAAGATGATATTGTTAAATTTACTGCCGAAGCCAACTTTAATGACCCCAAAACATGTTCTAAATTAACTAACGAATTTGACAGGATCTTTAATTCGGACGATGCCCAATTGTACCAGCTTTAAAAACCCGCCTTAATTTGGAGAAATTTGCCCATTTTTTTGAGTTTATAGCTGCCATTAATTCTGCCTATATAGTTTCTGATACTTTCATGGAAAGTTTACTTAAGAAAATTAATGGTGGATTGATGTCACTAAAAGGAACTCTCCGGAAAACTGAAAATGACTGGAAAAACAATATTAAGTATTTCCAGGATCTTGTTTCCGTAGATAAACTGGGAAATGAAACGAAAAATGAATACCAGGAAAAATTGATGGGATTAATAAATAGAATTACTGTAACAAAGGATGAATTAAATAAGGCATTACAGAACAAACCCATGTTCCATAATTTTAATTACTGGTGTTTATTTTCGTGTTTGTTTTGTGTTTTAATATTGGTATTAAATGGGTATCAATATGACTATGAAAAGAAATACCGCGGATATTACCTTATCGCATTTGGTATTTTGACAGCTTTGATAACTTTAATTTCATTAATGGTATCTCGCGGACCTAAAAATCAGCAATCAAACAAAAAAAGATTTACACAATCTTATAATGGAGTAGTGACTATCTTCTTTTTATGTTTAATTATATTGCCACTTTTAATGCATTTCGCAAGGTATATTTTTGGAGGATTGCCTTTTGCGAATTGTATCAAGCCTATGGAATTAATAGTAGTGAAGACAGTTTGCCTAATTCTTGTTGTCGGTCATTTCTTCTTTTATTATATTCTTGCATTTGTAATCGTTATAACAAAGTGCTATCGACTTAGGCCGGAAGTTTTAAAGATAGAAAAAGAACGGGCTGATTTGATGGAGAATTTAAGAACTATCGCAAACGCAATCGATGACTTTAAAACTACTAAAGGAAACAACGGCAACCAGTAACATCGCAATTAGCTTTATTATTCCCTAACCTTAATTTATAAATTGTTCGGTAATTTAACTATTTCCCGCTCCATTTTTATCTTGTTGTGTGATCGCAATATTTAGTATTGCTCAACGCAAACTCTGCATTTTCCTATTTACAATGCTACAACCCTTTGCTGGGTAAAACATTTTTAATCCAGCAGACTTCAACACCCCCCAAAAAAATAAATTTCCCAAAAGTAGCGGACAAAACAGCACTTTTTATATATAGTATAAAACACAGTTATGCTTAGTTGGCAAAATATAACGGTACAACAGTTTCAGGATGTGTACCGCCTTAGCGAAAACAAAACCCTGGACGACATGCAGCGCCTCGAAAAAATTATCGCCATCCTTTTCGACAAAACAGAGAAGGAAGTGGAGGAAATGTCTATTAATGAATTCAGCGAATTATCAAAGCAATGCGCCTTTATGCTAAACGCCAAAACCATACCCGGCAAGGTGGTTAAATACATAAAGGTAAACGGGCGAAAATATTTTATTGAGCATCACCCCAAAAAACTAATGGCAAAAATGCGCCACAGGCAATATGTTGAAAGCATTCATTTCAGCGAGAAGATGATTGATAACATACATTATCTTATGGCAAGCCTGGTACAGCCCGTAAAGTTTGGGTTTATAAAAATGCGCAACACCGCAAAAATGCACGAAGCCATTGCAGATGATATGCTGCAGGCGCGCTTTATTGATGTGTACCACACCGCGGTTTTTTTTTGCAAACTATACGTGGGTTCAATAGCAACTATAAAGGATTATTTGAACGCGGAGATGACGAAGATGAATATGAGCACAGAGAAAATAATAATTCAGCAGGCTTTACAAACCGTTATGGATGGATTTTCTCAACACAGCAAGTAGCTGAAATGGAGCGCATCACCATGGATGATGCCTGGGAGCTGCCTGTTATACAGGTGTTGAACGACCTGGCATACCTAAAGGCAAAAGCAAACCACGAAAAGCAAATGCTAAAACAATGGAGAACTAAATAATGGCAACAGATATTTCATTAACCGAAACATCAAAAGCGCTTGCAAATATGGCAGCCGTGCTTGTGGCTGCCGCACAGGCAAACCTGCAGGCCAGCGGGCATGTTGCATCTGGCGCGCTGGCGCAAAGCATACAGGCAACAGCGGTGCAGCAGGCAGATGGTGTTATAAGTTTTAATATTCAGGCGCTGCCGTACTATAAATATTTAAATAAAGGCGTACGGGGTACACAGGGCGGCAGCGGTGATTATACGTTCGCCAAAGATTTTCCCGGTGCTGTAATGCTAACATCTGTGCAGCAATGGGCAGGTGCACGCAGCATTATACTGCAGCCCAGGGCAACGGTGCACAATAGGTCGCCAAAAAATAATAGCATAAGCAGTTTAAGTGCAGCGTTTGCAATAAGCCGCAGCATATTAAGGCACGGCATACCGCCCACCGGCTTTATGGATAAAGCTGTTGAAACAGCAAAACAGCAATGCACTGCACAATTGCAGCAGGCATGCAAAACAGATATTATTAACACAATGCAAAATAATGTACAATGAGTTTTTCAATTAAAAGCCAGCCCGCTGATTATTATTCAGCACATGGTGATGCAGTATATGTAGTGTACGACGATGCACGCCCCGGCGCCACCGGTTACACCAATTACAAATATGTGTGCGATGTGTTTATTAACGGTGGCAGCACACCAGTGGCATCAGTAAGGGCCGTGCCGCAGCCCGGCAGCAACTTTGGCATATTTAATATTGGCGATATTATACGCAATTATGTGGCATCTGTATTCAATCCTGCTGCAAACACTTTAGTGTGCCAGCAAACCGGCAGTGGTGAATTTTTTACATCTGTTGTGTGTGGATTTTATGCAGAGTTTTATTATTTAAATACCTACACTGTTGATCCCTCAACGGCCGGCACTTACCTGCAATCATCTACAGCAACATTGTTTTTTAACCATTACAATGGCAGGCAAACGGGCACCGTTACAAGCCTTGCAGCTTTTGAAAATAAAGTTGCATCCAACCGCCCGCAGGCAAACTACATAAACAGTGGGGATGCTTATTGTTTTATCCCGTATTTACCCACCACAACAAGTGGTGTAGCCATACAGGTAAAGGCTTATGCAGGCAGCACGTTGCAGGGCACGTATAACGGCACTATAACGCCCTCTGCGGCCAATAACCTGCAAATACTTAATGTGGCGCCCAATGCCATAAATGCCGCTGATGCGGGCCTTATAACTGCGGTCACAACACATTACACGGTGCAGGTGCACAGTGGTACTATTTATACATTCAATATAACGTGCGAGGCAATATACAACTCGTATGCAATGCATTTTTTAAACCAGTACGGTGGTTTCGATAGCAGAAATTTTACCAAACTATCACGCAAAGCATTAACCATAACAAAAACCGACTTTGGTAAATTGCCCTATACTATCGATGCAAGCGGCCAGGTAAATTATTACAATACTAATAATGTTTATAACGAAACGCGCAGCACCTATGCCAGCCAGTATAAAGAAAAAATGACGCTTAATACCGACATCATAACCGATGAAGAATATACCTGGCTGGCCGACCTTATACTATCGCCGCTGGTGTACATTGAAATGAATGGTTACTTTATACCCTGCACCATAACCGCAACAAGCTACGAGTACAAAAAGCGCATAAACGATAAACTAACAAACCTGCAGCTTGATGTTGAGTTTGGCGACCAGTTTAATGCGCAGTTCAGGTAGTAAACGGTTTAAGGTTTAATGTTTGAAGTTTAAAGTTGGGAAGAAGGTGTAAGGTTAAAGGCGTAAAGAAAGACATTCCTCCACAAAAACGAAGTTGCAAACCTTGCATCAAAAGGTTAATGAAAATACAACTTAACTGCCATAGCATCGTCATGCTGAACTTGTTTCAGCAACTTAACTTATTGGTGAGATATGTTTTGCCGCTTTTAATGTTGGTAAAGCCATCAATATATCTTATTCACCTATTGTACAAAGCCCTGCTGCAAACAGGTTGCTGGCCTGCGCCAGCATGACGGTTCGGTAGTGTCTGCATCATTGTTATCAACTCCTTTCCCTTTGCGGTTAAAAAACATCCTCCATAAAAACTGTAAACTCCAAACTGTAAACTTTTCTCCGCATCATAGCAAAGCGCATGCAGGGCCTGTGTGTTAGCCATGCGCTGTGGCTATCCCGTTAAAATATAAAAAGCAAAACCGCAAAGCACACAAAGGCAAAACCCGCAAAGGATACAAAGAAGGCCTTGGCGTTCTTTGCGTTTCTTCACTTTGCGAACCTTTGCGGTTAAAAACATCCTCCATAAAAACTGTAAACTCCAAACTGTAAACTTTTCTCCGCATTATAGCAAAGCGCATGCAGGGCCTGTGTGTTAGCCATGCGCTGTGGCTATCCCGTTAAAATATAAAAAGCAAAACCGCAAAGTACACAAAGGCAACACCCGCAAAGCACACAAAGCGGCCCTTGGCGTTCTTTGCGCTTCTTCACTTTGTGTTCTTTGCGGTTAAAAAACATCCTCCATAAAAACTGTAAACTCCAAACTGTAAACTTTTCTCCGCGTCATAGCGAAGCGCACGCAGGGGCCTGTGTGTTATGCATGCGTTGTGGCTATCCCGTTAAAATATAAAAAGCAAAACCGCAAAGTACACAAAGGCAAAACCCGCAAAGGATGCAAAGAAGGCCTTGGCGTTCTTTGCGCTTCTTCACTTTGCGAACTTTGCGGTTAAAAAACCCCTCCATAAAAACTGTAAACTCCAAACTGTAAACTTTGCTCCGCGTCATAGCGAAGCGCATGCAGGGGCCTGTGTGTTATGCATGCGTTGTGGCTATCTCATTAGAATTTAAAAAGCAAAACCGCAAAGTACACAAAGGCAAAACCCGCAAAGGATACAAAGAAGGCCTTGGCGTTCTTTGCGCTTCTTCACTTTGCGTATTCTTTGCGGTTAAAAAACATCCTCCATAAAAACTAAAAACTTTTCTCCGCGTCATAGCGAAGCGCACGCAGGGGCCATGTGTGTTAGCTATGCGCTGTGGCTATCCCGTTAAAATATAAAAAGCAAAACCGCAAAGTACACAAAGGAAAACCCGCAAAGCACACAAAGCAGCCCTTGGCGTTCTTTGCGCTTCTTCACTTTGCATATTCTTTGCGGTAAAAAATATCCTCCTTAAAACTTCAAACTTTAAACTCCCTTAACCCTGTGTTTCTTCAACTCCTTTCATTCCGTGGTTAAAATCCAAAAAAATAAATTTCCCAAAAGTAGCGGACAAAACACCACTTTTTATATATAGGTATATACAACAACAATAACAAATGGGGCACCATGACAGAAATATTTGTAGAAAACAATCGTGTTGATGTAACCGCCGATATATCGGCACTGTTAACCTTTGCGCTGGACGATGTAAAAGATTTCAGCAGCCGCCAAACCACGTTCAGTAAAACAGTGGTGCTGCCCGGCACAGCCAATAACAACAGGCTGTTTGGCAATGTGTTTAATACCGGCAGCACCAACTATTACGATGCTGCGCTAAACAACACGGGCTATAATTTTAATGCCGCAAAAAGCGCAGCAGTAATAATCTTCCAGGATAACCTGCAAACCTTCCAGGGTAAGCTGCGGCTGCTAACCATTGTGCGCAACGGCAAAAATATTGAGTACGAGGTAGCCATGTTTGGCAACCTTACCGCGCTTAATGTGGCACTTGAACCTAGCAGCATAACCAATACAGATGGTACCACCACCAACAACAGCGGCTATTTGGAGAACCTTGATTTTAGCGAGTATAACCATGCCTACAACGAAACATCTGTAACCGGTAGCTGGGATAATGATTGTTATAAAAACGGCACCTTGCAAAGCCCGCTGGTACCAACATACCTGGCAGGTGCAGGCTATTATTACCCGCTTATTGATTATGGCAATTATTCATCAACCGCAGTGCATACTGCACATACAGCCGTTAGGGTAAAGCGGGATTGGTTGCTGCCAACTTTTCGCCCGGCACTGTACGTAAAAGAATACATTGATAAAATGTTTAAAGCTGCAGGCTTTAGTTATACCAGCAGCCTGTTTGATACACAGCGGTTTAAAAACCTTGTAGTACCCTGCAACACCAAACTTTTATACACCAAAGTAACACGCATATTATACGCTGCTGAAACAACCACCCACACAATTATTGACAGTGCCCACGGCGATACGCATGTAACAGTACCGTGGGATAACAGGCTTGCCGGCGCCTTTACCTACTCAGGCGGTGTATTTACGTATACAGGTACCGGCCCGCTAAACATCATCTTCTCGTGGCGCTTAACCGGCCATAACAGTGTATCAGCAATACCGCCGTCAACATCATTCACAATAAATATAAAACACAACGGCACCTCAATAAAATCAAGGTCATTTTCACCGCCGCCTTTTAGCCAGGTGTACGGGTGGGATGATAATGTGTCGCTCGTTTTATCAAACGGCGATACCGTGCAAATTGATTACGATTACAGCAGCGGTACCAGCATGCTGGCCGATATTGATGCCGGCTGTTATATGCAGCTTGATAGCGATGTGCCGCAGTTAGTACCCATTGCATACGGGCAAACCGTAACGCTTAATGATGTTATACCGCGCAACATAAAACAAATTGATTTTTTGGTAAGCATTGTAAAGCTGTTTAACCTGTATGTGTGGGAAGATGCAAACAACCCAACCCACATATACATTGCGCCCTTTGTTGATTATTACAGCGGCGATACAGGCAACTCGGTTGACTGGACATATAAGCTTAACCGCGATAAAACGGTTACCATAAAACCTATGAGCGAGCTTACCGCCAACACCTACAATTTTAAAATGGCTAACGACAGCGATTATTATAACGACCTGTATAAAAAACGCTTTAACCAAAACTATGGCGATTACATTTTTAACAGCCAGTACGAGTTTAGCACCGATAGCCAGGATTGCCAGCTAATATTTGCAGGCACGCCGCTGGTTGGTTACGACAGTGAATTAAAAGTGTACAGCACCATTTTTAAACGCACCGGCGACGATAACACACCCACAGAAGAACAAACAGACAGTATAATACGCATACTGCAAACCAAAAAAGTAACAGGGCTTACCGCCTCGTGGGACCTGTATAACATGGATGGCTCTGCCACATTGTTAACAGGGCTTACCAACTATGGTTACGCCGGCCATTTTGACGACCCCGATGCACCGGCAAACGATTTAAATTTTGGCGCGCTGCAACAACTGCTTTTTACGCTTGCCACCGGCGATTTAAGCAACACACAGTTTAACGTATACTGGAGTCCCTACATGGCCGAGATTACTGATAAAGACAGCAAGCTGGTAACCGCAAATTTTTACTTAACCCCCATAGACATATACCACCTTGACTTTAGCAAGTACATATATGTTGATGGCGTACTCTTCAGGCTTAATAAAATTATTGATTATAACGCAAGCACCCCAACCGATTGTAAGGTTGAACTATTACGCGTAATAAACACAAAATATTAATTTATGGCAGATATAGAAATAGCAGCCGCGATGAGTTTTGACGGCGCGCAGGTTGTTACCCAGGTAAAAGTTATAACTACCGAAGTTGAAAAAGCAAAAACATCGTTAGAGGCGCTTAGCGGCGTACTGGATGATGTAAAAAAAGGTTTCTCCGCCGTTACCGGTACACTTGATCTGTTTGGTATAAAAAGCGAAGGCGTACAAAAAGCCCTGGAGAAAGTAAAAGCCGCGCTCGATGTTGCAGAAGGATTGCAGAGTATTAGTAAGCTGGGAGAAGGGTTTAATAAATTAGGGACGGCAATACAAGGCACTACTGCGTTTAAAGTGCTTGATAATTTAGCGACGAAGGCGGCTACAGAAGTACAAGGGCTTTTCACTGTGGCTGTAGACGAAACATCGGCGTCATTTGAAGCATTAAAGGTTGCTATAGCTACCACGGGCATAGGACTGCTAATAGTGGGACTTGGCGAATTAATTACCTATTTAAAAAAGGTATCTGACGAAGCAAATATATCAGAACAAAATGAAAAGAACTTAAATGACGTTAGGGTAGAATCAGAGAAAAATGTAACCGACCAGAAGGTAAGGTTACAGGAATTGTTAGATGTAGCCAGCAATCATAATCAATCGCTAAAAAATAGACAGGCGGCAATTCAGGGTATTAATGACATTCAGGGTAAATATGTTGGTGATATTACCTTGGAAGCCGTTGAAACGGGGAAAGCAAAAGGGAAGGTGGATGAATATATTAAATCGCTTGAAGCGAAAGCCCTGGCAGAGGCTTATCATAATAAATTGGTTGACCTGGAGAAACAAAAAATAGATTCACAAAACAAGACCTTGGACGAATCCTTAACTAGCTGGCAAAAATTAAAGGTTGGTGTGCTGCAATTTTTTAATGCTTATGCACCGGCTGCTAGCGCTCAAATAACCTATTATAAAGAAAATGCAACCGAAAGTGATAAGCTTATTAGTGCGCAAATTGAAGCACTTAAAAAGTCCATGGAAGCCGACACAAAAGCTGGTAACTTGACAGTTGATTTAAGCCATCAACAAGAAGAAGCCGATAATAATCTTGCAAATACCCTAGACAAAAACCTCCAGGCTGAGCTTGAGCGCTCTAAGCAAAGAGAATATATTGCGAAAAACAACGCCGTTATTGCTAAAAAAAGCGCAGACGACATTACGCAAATATCAATTAATGCACAAAAAAGCAGGATAAGCATACTGGAAGATTATGCAGCTAAGACAAAAGGCTTAAACAAAGACGTTTATGACAACATGATACAATTAGCGAATGAGGCTAAGAGCGAATTGGCAAGGATGGAGTCTGATTTCCAGGTACAACAGTTTAAGGAACACGACGAATTTTTAAAGAAGCTAAATCAAAGAAAACAAGCGATTAAAGAAGAAAAGGTTGAGCCAACTACAAAAAAACTGGAGGCACAAACCGGTTTAGCCGGCACAGGTACACCTTTAAAACAATTTGACGCCAGCCAAGACCCCAATTCCGCCCAGTCTACGCAACAATTTCAGCAGTTGCAAAAAGACAAAAAAGCGATACTCGACTTAAATCAGAGTTCGTTCGTAGCGCAGCTTCAGCAGCAGCAAGAATTTTATAAACAGAAAAAAGCTTTGCTTGTAAATGATTCAGAAGCCTCGGCGGCGTTGGATAAGCATTACCTAAATCAAAAGCTACAGGTAACATCAAATATCTTAGGCCAGCTATCAGATCTATTTGGAAAGAAGACTGCCGCAGGCAAAGCCACAGCCATTGCAGAAGCAACAATAAACACATACCTGGCCGCCTCCGCAGCGTTAACCGGTATTGAAAAGCTAAACCCCTTTGGGGCCGCTGTTGCCATAGCTGAAACCGCCATTGTTATTGGGGTTGGGCTGAAGAATATAAAATCAATAATTGATACAAAGGTACCCGGCCAGTCTGATTCTGCGGGGTCTTCAGCTATTAGTACATCAAGCATTGCAGCCCCCTTAACACCCTCACCCGTTCAAACGTCCACCACCCTCAATCAAGACCAAATAAACCAAATAGGCAACGCAGCCAGCCGCGTTTATGTATTGGATAGCGATATACAAAATAACAGGGAACGCGATGCAAGGCTCAATAGGGCAGCAAGGTTGGGGGGATAAGCGCCTTAACGCTTTGTTGGATCAAATACTTTAATTTGTTCAATATGTACACTGTGACTTCCAAGATCACATTTAGTAATTTTGTGAGAATAGTCATTATCAATTGAAAAACCCATTGGCGACATGCTAGGCGAATAGTTAGTATCTGAAGGGTTTTTGCTGTACTTCGTAAAAGTATATATTTCACTTTCTTTTAAAGATTTGGCTAACGAATCAGGCACTGCAGCATGTATTTCAAATTTAACCGGTATTTCGCTTACTAAACTTATTTCTGTCAATTCCAATGGCTTAAAGCTAACAGTGTAAACATTACCGAAGCTATTTTCAACTTTTTCAAGCTGAAAAACATATCCTGCAAGTAAATCACTGTCCTGCATGTCTTTGGCAAAACCTTTGGCTAATTTGTCAAGCATATTTGTTTTAGTAACGGCATTGTTGTCCCAACCTGGTGAATTATTCACTACGTTATTAACATAACTAACAAGGTGGTTAGTTGCATTAGCAGACGTGTTTTTAGTGCCGGCATTGCCACCGCACGCAAACAATGCACCCAAAAATATTAAAGCAATCAAATATTTCATGGCAGTTAAATTTTTTAGCAAAATATAAAAACTATTTCAAATATGCAAGGCAAACGTCCACCACCCTCAACCAGGATCAAATAAACCAAATAGGCAACGCAGCCAGCCGCGTTTATGTATTGGATAGCGATATACAAAATAATCGTGAACGTGATGCACGGCTCAACAGAGCGGCCAGGTTAGGAGGATAGCATATTTCCTTGTTACTTCTCTGCGTCAATAGGTTTAAATTTTTGAATATGAATGTGATATGAGCCAAGCCAACACGCGTATACTGTGTGTGTTTCATAATTGTCCATTATGGGACTTGGTAGCGGGGTAAGTATATAGCTTGAATCGGATTTTTCTTTCGTATAGGATTCAATATAATATAGTTCACCAGTTTTTACAGATTTGGCAAGCGAATCAGGCATTGTCGTGTAAACCTCAACATTAACTTCAGTACTATCATGTGTATTGTTGGAAATGCTTAGGGCTTTGGTTTTAAATGACTTAAAAGTTACAACAAAGCCATCATTTGACTCTTTGTTAAGGTTTTCAAGCGCGAAATAAATTCCATTAAGCAGATCACTGTCCTTTAAATCCTTGTTAAAACGTGCACACAGCTTTTGACTAAATTCATTTTTTGTTACATCGTTATTATCCCAGCCGGGTGTACTAAGTGCAATGTTGTTAACGTACTTTATAAGGCGGGTTCCAGGTTCAGCAGCCGGGGCATTATTTGCGGCAGGTTCACCGCAACCAATTAAGGTTGCTAAAATTACAAGGGTAACCAAATATTTCATGGCAGTTAAAATTTTTAGCAAAATATAAAAACTATTTCAAATATGCAAGGCAAACGTCCACCACCCTCAACCAGGCTCAAATAAATCAAATAGGCAACGCAGCCAGCCGCGTTTATGTATTGGATAGCGATATACAAAATAATCGTGAACGTGATGCACGGCTCAACAGAGCGGCCAGGTTAGGAGG
>Ga0206931_1147_pt1:5000-21218 | contig 21218 bp, 16 predicted proteins | sample Alteio_BWOrgHeat_17_FD_152946 | JGI IMG/M metagenome (GOLD analysis project Ga0206931, IMG submission 152946) | Enriched cells from forest soil in Barre Woods Harvard Forest LTER site, Petersham, Massachusetts, United States -... | ecosystem: Environmental > Terrestrial > Soil >...
ATAGGGGTGAAAGGCCAATCAAACTGAGAGATAGCTCGTTCTCCCCGAAATGTTTTTAGGAACAGCCTCGGATTTTGACGTATGATAGAGGTAGAGCTACTGATTGGGCTAGGGGGCTTCACCGCCTACCAAACCCTGACAAACTCCGAATGCTATCATATATCTCCGGGAGTGAGGCTGCGGGCGCTAAGGTCCGTGGCCGAGAGGGAAATAACCCAGATTAGCAACTAAGGTCCCTAATACATAGTTAAGTTGATCAAACGAGGTGAGACTTCTATAACAGCCAGGATGTTTGCTTGGAAGCAGCAATTCATTTAAAGAGTGCGTAACAGCTCACTGGTCGAGAGGTCTTGCACGGAAAATAATCGGGCATCAAACTATGAACCGAAGTTCTAAACTCAAGCTTAATTGCGCGAGTGGTAGGGGAGCATTGAAACAACATTGAAGCTGTTGGGCGACCAATGGTGGAGTGGTTTCAAAAGAAAATGTAGGTATAAGTAACGATAATTAAAGTGAAAAACTTTAACGCCGAAAGTCTAAGGGTTCCTGATCAACGTTAATCGGATCAGGGTTAGTCTGGTCCTTAGGAAAACCCGAAAGGGGCATCTGATGGAAAAAAGGTTAATATTCCTTTACCTGCTATATACTAAAAGTGACGGAGAATGCTAGCGGCATAGGTCAACGGAAGTACCGAGCCGAGCCTTCGGGCAAAGCGCAGCTGTAAAAGTTCTTCCAAGAAAAGCGAGTATAGCAGCCAGTACCGCAAACCGACACAGGTAGACGGGATGAGTATTCTAAGGCGCTCGGGTGAGCCGTGGAGAAGGAACTAGGCAAATTGTGGCTGTAACTTCGGGATAAAGCCATCCATAGCGATATGGATTCAATAAAATGGTTCAACCAACTGTTTAACAAAAACACAGGGCCCTGCAAAAACGTAAGTTGACGTATAGAGCCTGAAACCTGCCCGGTGCCGGAAGGTTAAGGAAGGGTGTTCGGCGCAAGCCAAAGCTCCTGACTGAAGCCCCGGTAAACGGCGGCCGTAACTATAACGGTCCTAAGGTAGCGAAATTCCTTGTCGGGTAAGTTCCGACCTGCACGAATGGTCTAATGAGTTGAACACTGTCTCCTCCACGAGCCCGGTGAAATTGTAGTATCGGTGAAGATGCCGGTTACCCGCCACGGGACGGAAAGACCCCGTGAACCTTCACTACAACTTTGCATTGATTTTGAGCAACAAATGTGTAGGATAGTTGGGAGACTTTGAAGCAGTGTCGCCAGGCATTGTGGAGTCAACGTTGAAATACCAACCTTTTGTTGCTTAGAACCTAATCCCTTGCGGGAAACAGTGCATGGTGGGTAGTTTGACTGGGGTGGTCGCCTCCTAAAAAGTAACGGAGGCTCGCAAAGGTACCCTCAGTACGGTTGGTAATCGTACTTAGAGCGCATTAGTATAAGGGTGCTTGACTGTGAGGCAAACACGCCGAGCAGGTGCGAAAGCAGGCTAAAGTGATCCGGTGGTTCTGTATGGAAGGGCCATCGCTCAAAGGATAAAAGGTACTCCGGGGATAACAGGCTGATCTTACCCAAGAGCTCATATCGACGGTAAGGTTTGGCACCTCGATGTCGGTTCGTCACATCCTGGGGCTGGAGAAGGTCCCAAGGGTTCGGCTGTTCGCCGATTAAAGTGGCACGTGAACTGGGTTCAGAACGTCGCAAGACAGTTCGGTCCCTATCTGTGGTGGGCGCTAGTAAATTGAGAGGACATGACCTTAGTACGAGAGGACCGGGTCGTATGTACCGCTGGTGTATCGGTTGTGCCGCCAGGTGCAATGCCGAGTAGCTATGTACAGCCAGGATAAACGCTGAAAGCATCTAAGCGTGAAACCTTCCTCAAGATGAGTTTACTTTTAAGGGTCGTCAAAGACTATGACGTTGATAGGCTATAGGTGTAAAGATGGTAACATCAAAGCCAAGTAGTACTAATTACCCGTAAGCTTTAATTTTTTTTTACTCTTGTAATTACTTAATCCCAATATGTCAATCTTATTAGCTTTAAGCTTATAGTCATAAGCCTTTAGCTGTAACTTTTTATGGTGGTTATTCCGTGAGTGTTCACCTCTTCCCTTTCCGAACAGAGAAGTTAAGCCTCACATGGCCGATGGTACTGCAAAAAAATGCGGGAGAGTAGGTAGCTGCCATATTTATTTTAAGAAGCCTTGCAGAAATGCGAGGCTTTTTTGTTTTGGCACCTGGCTATCAATGCCCAATTTCTAAAGCAAAGAAATTTGACTTGTGTTTGTAACCTTAGGCATCAGCTATCGCCGCTAAAATATTACCTTTGTTACATGTTTAAGAAAGTATTGACCATAATACGTAATATCTTCCTTCCCAAAAAAAGTTGCTGCAAATAACACTGCGGCCATTAAAATTATCCTTACAACAGTTACTTCATTTAACACGATACACTTATATTTGCAACCCGTTAAAATCTAAACTATTCAACCCAAATTAACTGGCATTCGGTTTTCAGGACTTTAAAGCCCAGATGGCGGAACTGGTAGACGCGTCAGACTCAAAATCTGGTATTCGCAAGGATGTGCAGGTTCGATTCCTGTTCTGGGCACAGCGCCCCCAGCAAAGCTGGGGGCGTTTGCGATTAGCAAGATCAGGAACTAGCCCAAATCCCTCAACAATTTCTAACAGGGCACCAACCTTGGATGGGCCTTTAAACCCTGACCGTTATTTCCCCGAAGTCGGATAATTGATCCCTGGTCCAAAAAAACACTCATACGCGCTAATTTTCCCATCTTTTATCGTAAAATAATCGCAGTTCCTGAATAATTTTCCGTCTGTATTGTAACCATTACTGATTACAAAGACAACATCCCCGCTCATGATCAGTTGCTGCAAGTCGGCCGATTTGATCTTGCCCGCGTTGGGCCAGCACTTTTCCTTAACTGCATTTATTTTGATATGATCGTCGAGCGGGCTTGTGAAAGTGAACCCGTCAGCAAGAATTTGCGTCATCAAACTCCAGTCCCTTGTCTCCCAGGCGGTATACCATGCCTTGATAATTTTTCCGTTTGCCGTATTTTCAAGCCCGGCTGTCTTGCCTGTAATAGTCTGGGCAAATCCTGCATGGCTGGACAGGATAACCCCAACCAAAAGAATTTGGCCAATAAGATTAGTCATTTTCATAAATAATTTTATAATGAGACAACCTGGGACCGGTTTTCCGTACAAAAGAGGATTTTTTCTACGCGGGGCTAAAATTGTTGGCTATCAACTTCATGGCCTCCAAAAATTGGTTCGAAAAATGTCCTGTTAGGTGCACTTAAAATTCAAATAGCTACAAAGGGTCGCATACACTGCGGCCCTTTTGCTTTTTCTGAAAGTACCTTTCTTCTATCTGTTTACTTTTTCTTCGCCCTCCCCTGGCGCAGGTGTTCCTTTTTAACAGATCAGCTGTGCCAACTAATGTGCGGGGGCCTGTAACCCGTTTAACAACAACGAAGGCCCTGCCGTCTGTTGCTGCTTACAGTAGCTTATGACTTAAAACACCCTTGCCACTTGTTTCCTGCAATTTTTCTCCTGTAGCTATTTTGAGTTCGTGGTTTCTAAAATAGCGTCGAAGTAGTGCTAATGTTTTAGTGATTGGCCATGTTTATCACCCGGCGCAGAGCAGGTTGCCCAGGTAGTAACAATATCCCCTGGTAACGAATTGTTTTTTGATCACCCCGAACTAAAGACTGTAAAGCTCATCAGCGAATGTGATACCGGGCAAGCCATCACCGCGAGGACTATTGAGACTTATATTAGAAATAGAAATGGAGGATTGGGCTTAGCTGACTTTCGAGCGTATTTTCTGCACAAAATCTTTTTCTGCTTTAAAATTGGCCAGGGTTAATGCTTTTCCCAGGTGGTGCCCGCTTTTTGTATGTTGGCCCTCCAGCAAATATAGTTTTCCCAGGGTGGCGTGGAGCAGGTAATATTCCTGGAGAAATGTTTGCTGCAAGCCATGAAGTATGCTAAACGCTTCCTGCGGCCGATGGTCATAGTATAATGCAATGGCGTAATTCAACTCTGCAAAGGGGTTCGGGTTATCCTGCAATAACTGCGCATAAATTTGGGTGATGGTTGGCCAATCGGTATCGGCAAAACTTTTTGCAGAGCAATGAAGGTAGGCGATGGTGGCTTCGTAATGATAGTGGGAGATGCTTTCGTGGCCGGATTGGTGCAGGTAATGGCAGCCCAGCTCAATCAAATCAACATTCCATAATGTCCTGTCCTGCTCTTCAAGATCATATAATTCACCGGTTGTTGCAGATCGGGCGCCCAGCCTGGCGGCGTTAAACAACAACAAAGCGTACAAAGCGGCCGTATCGTCGTTTGAAATGTGATTGTCCAGCAGGAATTTTGTCATTATCAGGCTTTCTTCGCACAACTCGTACCGGGAGATTTCCTTGCCGCTGCCTGCCCTGTAGCCTTCGTTGAATAAGAGGTAAATGATTTTATGCACAACGGGCAGCCGCGACTTTAAATGTGAGGGAGAAGGCTCTTTCAAAAAAATGTTCTCCATCTTTATCCGTTGTTTCGCCCTCTGCAGTATCTTGTCTATGCCGTCAATGGTCATGCCCAATGCACGGGATATAGATTCCACCCTGAGGTTGGTTACGTATTTCAGTGTAATTACTACCTGGGCTTTCGACGATAGGCGGGGATGCGCGCAAGCAAACAACAATTGCACTTTCCGGTCGTCGAAAATGCCATCATCCGGCTCATCCAGTCCGTCTGCAGCAAAATCTTCCTCAAAAGGGTTAACAAATGATTTCTTTCGCTTCAGGGTGTTGATGGCGTTGTTTCTGCAAACTGTGTATATCCATCCCGCGGGGTTGTTTGGGACACCTTTATTTTTCCAGGTGGAAAGGGCAGCGTAAAAGGCATCCTGTACCAGGTCTTCAGCCATTTCAAGGTCAATATCCCTTGAAAACTGAAGCATGGCCGTTACCATTTTACCAAAATGGGTTTTGTATAACCCGTCAACCACCTGTTTTTCTTGGTTCATCTCCTAATTCCCTCACATCTTTTACGCCCATCATCGGGCGCACCTCAATGGCCATTTGGCCAGAATGCACCAGTGGGCAGGTTTGTGCAATGGAAACCGCGGCAGCCAAATCACCTGCCTCCACGGTAATAAACCCACTTACGCCTTCTTTCGCTTCAATGAAGGGGCCATCAGAAACCACCTGGTTTTTGGTTACATAGCCCCCTTCAATCCGCAACGCGTCGCCGCCCCCGAAAATGCACTTTTTTACCAAAGATTTTACCCATACATCCATATCCCGCATTACATCATACCGTTGTTCCAGCGTCCGGAGTTTGAGCTGGCTGAGATCTTCCCGTATGATGAATAAAAATTTTTCCATATTACTTTATGTTGCTGGGATAACCTGCCCCCCCGAAAAAGCATTCAATAGATTTTATTTTGCCGTCAGTGCTAAAGGTATAAAATTCCGTGTTGCGCAGGTGTTTGTTGTCGTTAGTGGTGAGGATGTAGATGGCGAATGCATAGTTACCTTGCTGAATAATTTTTTCAAATTCTACCTTTTTTATATACTGGGCCTGAGACCAGCACCTGGTTTTGTATACTGCCAGGGGAATGTGGTCATCAGGGGCCGGGCTGGTAAACGTAAAACCATCAGCTAACTGGCTAACAGTCATGTTCCAGTCTTTTTTCTCATACCCCATTAAATAGGTTTTGATAGTTTTCTCCGCATTTTGGGCACTGGCGAATACTGTAATTCCGCAGCAAAAGGCCGCCAATAAAAGAAGTTTCATAAGCAATTTTTTAGAAAGACAAATAGTCAAGGGTTTTCCGTACAAAATGGGCGATTTATTTTTCGGCGCTATAAATTTTGCTTTTTGTGCAAGCCACCCCCAAACGCGCGAGTATTTTACTTTTGCTGATTTTTAAACTCCGTTGGCGTTACACCTGTATATTTTTTAAACGCCCGGTTGAATGATGCTTTTGAGTTAAAACCGCAGTCATAAGCAATACCAAGCAAGGTATGCTCTGCTAATTTTCCATCGAGTATTTGCTGTTTTACAGCGTTAACCCGGAAACCATTTATATAATCAAAAAAATTGAGGTTCTCCTTTTCATTAATAACCTGCGACAGGTGGTTTGTTTGCACATGCAGCATTTCGGCCAGGTTAAAAAGGCTTATATCTGCATCCAGGTAGGGTTTTTTATTTTGCATGTAATCTGCGAGGTCTGCATAAATTTTATCAGCCTTTGCTTTATTAAGCCCCGATTTTTTATACTTTTCTTCCTGTAATACACCTTCATCTTTGGGTAAAATAGCTGCTGCCACTTTCTCTATCGGTTTAACCAAAGGCTCGGCTTTTATAAAAATATTGCTTTGCCTTACGCCAAAATAGCCCATCAGGTAAATAAAAAGGCATATTGCCAGGTTTGGAAAAACACTAACATATTCAGGCGTTGACATGTTAGAAAAGATACTCAACAACAGGCTAACACATGAAATAGCCCAAATTGCTAAAATACCCCAGCACAAAAAATAAAGCCAGCTTAGCTGTCTTTCTTCAGTATTCGAAAAAATATGTTGAATAGTTTGCCGGTGTTTTTTTAACTGGAGCAAGGTCGCGACCGTATAGCCCAAAAGGGATAGCATCTTTACAATTATAAGCAACTTTCTCGCGGTCATCGGTGTTTCTATACCGCCAGCAACTGCCGAAACCAGGTATAGAAAACCAATTAAAAACAAAGCGCCGTGTAGAAGATATTTCGGCTTAAACAAAAACCTGGGCTGGGTTAGCGCTATGGTATAAAACCATAAAAATGGACCGTGTAACAATATGGAAGCATCGCTAAACTCAAACAGCATCTTTTCTGCCGCCAGTTTTGGCGTATACCCATCTTGCTGTACCAAAAACAGGGTAACAACATTTAATAAGAATAAAACAAGCCAAAGCATTAAAATGTAATCGGCATACCCCTTTGATTTTTTTCCCGCTATTAGCGAGAAGATGAATATTACCAGCGTTACACTGCCCGTATATAAATATGCCATACAACTGTTTGTACAAAAGTACTATGTACCCTGCCCGTTAAAAGTATCATTTTTCACGCAATAGGTATCACATGTCACGCTGCAGGTATCAGCGTGAGCAATGAAGCGACTACCGCTATTTCGGACCTCATTTTTGTGAAAAATATTTAAGCAAAATGAAACCGCAAATACTTAAAACCTCGGCACTAACCAAAAGCTTCCCCGGCAGTAATAGCGCCGCACCCGTTATAAATAACCTTGATACACATTTTTTTAAAGGTGAGTTTACCGTTATAATGGGCAATTCCGGCTCCGGTAAATCCACACTTCTTTATTTGTTAAGCGGGCTTGACAAAGCCACTTCAGGAAAAATATGGATTGATGACTTTCCTGTTCACAATCGCACTGAAAAAGAGCTTGCCCTGATGCGCCGGCAAAAAGTGGGGTTTGTTTTCCAGGACAGTAACCTTGTGCCCAACCTTACAGTAAAGGAAAACATTTTGGTGGCCGGCCGCTTGGTTAGTAAAAATTCGAACCAATTAAATAAACGTGTGGATGAACTGCTGAATGACCTTGGTATACTGCCGTTGGCAAACCGGATGCCGGGCCAATTGTCGGGCGGAGAGGCACAACGTTGCGCCATGGCAAGAGCATTGATAAATGATCCTGTTGTAATTTTTGCCGACGAGCCCACCGGCAGCCTAAATTCCGAAGCTTCCTTAAAAGTAATGGACTGCCTTGACACCATCCACAGCAAGGGACAGTCGATAGTAATGGTAACTCACGACCTGAAATCTGCTACTTATGGTGACCGTATTTTATTTTTTCGCGACGGGCAAATTGTTGACGAAAGACTAAGGCTGGGTGAGCGCGGATGTGCCGCCGAAGAGGAAGCCCTTTTTACATGGCTAAAACAAAAAGGCTGGTAACACTTTTTAAAAAAACATCAACGCATAAAAATAATTTCAATATTATGAACAGTATTTTATTAATAATTAAATCAAACCTGGCGAGGCGCAGGTCTCAAAGCATTACTGCCGGTGTTTCCATTGTAACAGTTTCGCTGCTGTTTAGTTTGTCAATAGGTATCTTAACAAGCATTCAGCAGCCATTCGATAAAGTGTTTAATAACCTTAATGCCTCACACATTCTTTTGTTATATGACTTTAGGAACGACAATGGTGACAGCATGAAGAACTGGTTTTTAAAACAGCCAGAGGTTGAGAGTGTGGGTAACCCTGATGCATATTATAATTGTAACGGCCCGTTGTTTGTTAAGACGGGAAAAATTGACGCGCTTGTACAAATAACGGAGTTTACAAGCAATCACCTTCGGCAGGATAAATTGAAAATTTTAAAAGGTGATATTAAAGATGCCCCCGGCATTAATGAAATATGGTTGCCAAATTATCTTGCGGTGCAGCATAATATACAGGTAGGCGATACTATCGCGATACCCACAAGTGGCGGCACTTATTCTTTTAAAGTTTCTGCAATGGTGTCTGATCCTCATTATGGCAGCGGCATGGTAAACCCCACACGTGCATGGGTAAAAGCTGGCAGCCTGTCTTTTTTTGCGCCCGTGTCGCAGCTTACCAATAATTGTTTGGGTATTCGTTTAAAATCAACCGACCTGGTAGCGGATGTATTGGGCAGGTTTAATACCAAATTTAATTTTGCGGGCACTGCCCTTCAATACAGCATTTTTAAATCGGCGTTTATGAGCACTTACCAGCTCATAGCCGGCATATTGCTTATCTTTTCCATACTGGCGCTAATTATTGCGGTTTATCTTATCCGTTCTATTATAATAAAAACAATTTACGATTATTATAAGCTTACTGGTATTCTAAAAGCACAGGGCTTTACACCAGCTAACATAATTGTTATTTATGTTACGCAATACCTGTTTATGGCAATACTTTTTATTGCGTTGGGGTGTTGCGGTACATCTTTTATTCTTCAACTAATAATGCAGTCGGTTATGCGCACCATCGGCGTAATTGATCTGCATTTGCGGCTGCCATTTATTTTTGCAGTGTCGTTTATTTTTTTAACAACCATAATTGTTTTAACAGCATTTATTGCAGCACTTAAAACAACCAAAATAAAACCTGCGCAGGCTATTAAATATGGAGCGCCCGAAAGAATAAAAACACGTACCCGCGCCGACAATATTATCAATAGATCTCTTCTGCCATTGTTGCCTGCGCTAAGCATACGAGCATTAATGGAAAATAAAAAAAGAGCTTTGGTAACTTTTACAGTATTGTTGTTTACAATTTTCATATTGCTATTCTCATCCGGTGTTACCACATCACTGTCGCAGTTAAAGTACAACAAAGCGGCCTGGGGTTTTGAGAACGGGGAAATTGAGTTGGTGAGAAATGGTGCTACACCCATTGGGTTTACACACCAGGAATTAAAAGAGATTTTTGAGGGTGAAAAGGGTATCAAATCAGTAACACCATTCAGTTATGAAAGTATTATGATATTGCCGGGCGCAGGCAAGCAGCCTGTTAACCTGTTTGGAAAGGCATACGAAGGTGACATTACAAAAGCCGGGCTAATTACTTTGTCAGGTATATATCCCTCAAATGAAAGCGAGATCGCTTTATGTATAGGCACCGCAAAATTACTTGGCAAAATGCCGGGCGATAGCATTGCTGCATTTATTGAAGGCCAGCAAGTAACGCTTAAAATTACGGGTGTGTACCAGGATATAAGCAATATGGGGCAGGGCTTCCGGCTATCTTCAAAAACGTTTGAAAAATTAAACCCGGTGTATTCACCCGCTATGTATAGCCTTAAACTTGTAAATGTTGCCGGTGCTGAGGATTACAAAAAATACCTGCAAAAAAAATATGGCAGCACTATTACCATTAACATGAATATTGAAGACCGGCTTAAGCAAATGGGTATTGTATCAAATATGATCATCACGTTCCTGTTGCTTGCAATTTTTTTTATTACCATTTTGCTTTTATCAATATGGAACGATGTTATCGTGTCAACGCGGGACTATCGAAAATCATTTGGCATATTTAAAACTGCAGGCTTTACCCCCCGGCAATTACGGATGCTGCTTGTATGGAAGATGATCTTGCTTTGCGCATTTTCGTTGATACTCGCCATCCCGCTCTCCCTGTTCCTTAGTCCTTTGCTTATGGGGCAGGTGACACAAAATTTTGGCATTGTTCAATTTCCGTTTTCGGTAAGCGGTGTTAGTGTTATAATAATTGCCTGTATATTTTTTTGCGCAGTTGTGCTGTGCGCATGGCTTTCATCATCCGGTGCGTCAAAAATTAATCCCCGTGTGCTGCTTGTCGGGCAGTAACCTCAGCTGGCTTTCTAAATTGTTTTCAAAACTTAGCTTAAAAATATTGTATGAAACTAATAAAAAATATAATCGTATCATTTCCGTTGCTGTTCCAAATAGCATCCGCCAATTGTCAAAACAAGCAGGCCCTCAACAGCTATTTGTCTAATCTTTATCGCAACCATATTATGCCGGGTTTTTCAGTGGTAGTAGTACAAAAAGGCAAAATTGTTTTTTCGCAGGGCTACGGTGTTGAAAGTATAGGTTCAGGTAAGCCATTCACTCCACAAACGGTTTCCGCCATCGGGTCGTTAACAAAATCAATGACTGCTATGGCGATGATGCAATTAGTAGAGCAAAAAAAGATCGATCTTGATAAACCGGTTATAACTTACCTGCCCTGGTTTCAAACAGCGAACAAAGAAATGAGTGACAGGATAACAGTGCGCATGCTGTTAAACAACACCTCTGGCCTGTACTCAAATATTCCATGGGAAAGCGAAGAGGCATCTGAGAATTCGCTTGAATATCTTGTGCGAAGCCTTAAATCTGTTTATCTCACAAGAGAACCAGGGCTTGCTTATCAATATAGCAATGTTGGCTTTAGCGTTGCAGGCCTTATTATCAGTAAGGTATCCGGTGAACCTTACAGCCAATATATGCAGAATAAAATATTCACGCCTTTAAAAATGGTTCATACTTCAACCGATGTAAGCTATATAGAAAGGCTGGGCGCTTTGCAGGGGCATTACTATGGCCTTGATAAAGCCATACCAGCAATGCGCGAAAGCCATCTTAAGCCAGACGGCTATATGCCTGCGGGTTCCATTTTATGCTCCACAACAGAAGACCTTGCAAAATACCTTTTAGCTTTAATGGGTGATAATGCCCCGGTTTCAAAGGCCAGCATTGATGCAATGTGGAAACAAAATATTTCCTTCCCGGGTCTTACAAAACAAGATGGCGGTGACGGAGCTAATTACGGTTACGGTCTTGGCTGGATGATATCAAACATTGAAGGAAATACCATTATTCATCATGGGGGGAGCACGGGTAAAATGTCGTCTTTTACAATGATTGATATAAAGAATCAAACCGCCGTGTCCATTTTGGTAAACATAGATTTGAGCTTTGTTGATAAATACCGCTATGCAACTGAAGTGAATATTATTAATAACATAAGAAGACTTGCCCTGGGGTTGGAAACTTCGTCATTCGGCATGCCGACGGTTAAAGACCCGACAATTAACAATTATACTTTAAATGATACGCTTGCAAAAAATTATACAGGTGATTATATATTGAAGAGCGATAATGTTAACTTTTTGTATGCCGGCGCACAAATGACAATTTCAGCATCAAAAAACAACCAGCCTGAATGTATAATTTACAGGGGCAAACAGGTTATAAACAGGTTTGTGCTTGATTTTGAAAATGAAGCTTTTGCGGTTAGCAGAAATACAGGTGCGCCGTCAAACGTGAGGTTTAAGTTAAACCCCGATAAAAAGGTTTCCGGTTTGTTTTTTGCTGATATGGAATTTATACGCGCAGATAAAGCAACCGGCACCAGCAGGCAAGAGGTAAATGTTGATAAAACGTTATCGTTCGCTATTCCTTCAAACTGGAAAGTTGCCATAGGGCAAAAAACATTTAGCGCGCAAAGCCCCGATAAGAAAACAGAGTTGAAAGGCGTAATAAGCGAAAGCGCGGATAGTATTTTGCGTATTCAATTCGATGATCAATATATAAATGCAAAGCAGGTTGAAGAAGTTGGCCTGCCGCATGTTGAAAGAGTGGGCACATACCAATGGAAAGAGAAAAGCTATGTTTGCAAAATTGACGGAGTATTAAAGCACGTTATAACATTACAGGCGGCAATAGGCAACCGCAGTTTAAGTTTGGCCTTAATGTGCCCGCCTGTGGATTTTACTAAAAACATTCAGCAGGTAATAAATCTATTGCTCAATTCGGTTAACGGGTAATATACGCAGCTGCTTAAATTGAGTAAGTATTTATACCGGCTTGAGAGTATCCTAAAAAGGGTTTAGGGCGTTACTTCAGATATTTTTAGCCTTCTTGAGGAGACAATGTCAATATTACTATAAGGAATAGCACGGACAGTGCGTATAAGTACGCATTTATCAGCCAGGAAATTTATATAACCCTGTTTTTAATGCAAAAATTACAATACCTGCCGTGCTTTTTACTTTCATTTTTTCCTGTATGCGGGCACGGTAACCTTCAACGGTACGGCTGCTCATGTACATAAGCTCGCCAATCTCCTTATTGGTATGTTCGGCGCAAATAAACCTTATCACCTCTTTTTCTTTATCCGTAAAAACGGGCATATTCATTTTGGCATAAGGGTTAAACTTGCTGGAAGAAATAATTCTCGTCAGCCTTGACGATGTTAGCTTGCAGTAATAAGGGTTTTGTACGTAAACTGTTTTTATGGCATCGGCGATCTCAGTTTTATCTGCGTTTTTTAAAAGATAGCCCATTGCGCCGCTTTCGAGCATATCAACTATGTAGTGCTCTTCGTCAAACATTGATAATGCTATTATACCGGTGTCAGGGAAATTTGTATGAATATTTTTGGCAGCAGTAATGCCATCCATTACTGGCATAATAATATCGGTAAGCACAATGTCAGGCCTGTGCTCTTTTACGCTGTTAACAAGCTGCAAACCATTACAGGCTTCGTCCACAACTTTTATATCAGCAATTTTACTCAGCATAAGCTGCAGGCCATCCCTGAATATTTCATGGTCATCTGCAATAACTACTTTAATTATATAATTGCCCATATTTTATTTTTTGGGTATCTCTATGCTGTAGCTTACACCTTTGCCCGGTGTGGCATCGAGATACATAACACCACCCATTAATTCAACCCTGCTAAGTATGTTCTTAAGCCCCAGGCCATCGCTCTCCGCTAATATTTTTTTATAATCAAAACCTTTACCGTTATCGTTTATATCAAGCTTAAGCAGTTTGTTAAGCTGCTGTAAGCGAACATCAATAACCGATGCAGCAGAGTGTTTTATTGAATTATGTATAATTTCCTGTATTATCCTGAACACATGCACCTGGCTTTCTTTGGATAATTCTTCCGGCCCTGTGCATGAAGCGTTTACTGCTATGGAAGACGAATGGTTGATCCTGCCTGAAAAATCAGCAACTGCCGCATATAGCCCCCTGCGGGTTAAAGACGAAGGCATCAGGTCATTAGAAACCTCTCTTACTTTTGTAAGCATCTCATCAATGTAGCCGCTCACTTTTTCTATTACCTTTCTGTCACCCGGCTCCTGGCTGTCGAGGCTGTTGATGTTTAATTTTACTGCAGACAGCAATGGCCCTATTTCATCATGCAGGTCCGATGCCATCCTTTTTCTTTCCTTTTCCAGCGTGGCAATTTCTGCTTCAATTTTTTCTTTGTGCAATTGTACATTGCGCCTGTGCTGGCGCATCAAGGAAATAACAAAAAAGATAAGTATCATTCCTATGGTGGAAGCAGCAATTAGTAAGGCAGTGTAAATTGACGTTTCGTTGGTAGCCATAACATAGCCAAAGCAAATAGTAAATTAGTAAACAAATTTACAAACACTAAAATATAGTATAATCTTACATAAAACGATTTATTTAAATGAAGATTTAAAACGCCAAATACTTCCAGTACTGCCTGGTAGGTGTAAGCAATAATAAACCCGATGCATATTACCAGCGTGGCGTTTTTAAGAGATCGCCGCACCTCGTTGAAAAGCACTTCATTTAATTTTCCGACGCTCAGATAGACAACTATTAGTCCGTATATTATTCTAAAGTAGGAGCTGAACTCAGTTAATGAATGCAATAATAAATTATCAATTATCCATATTATTATTCCAGCACCTAACAGTACATAATATTTTGCCTTTTTGTTTGTTTCATCCAGGAACATAAAAAATAGTACGATACAACAATAATCAGCAAGTGTATAAATATTATTATTTATGCTGTCATTATTGGTATACGCAATCACAAGCCTGCTAATAATTTCATTGGCCAGGGCTATCCATACCAGGAATATAAAGGGGCGATAAGATTTCAGGATTTTTTTAAATCTTATCACCCCAATCAAAGAGGCCAATACAATTGAAAAAGCAGATACCTGTACCCAAAAAAATGTACTCATTCTACGGATTTAAAGGCGAAGGTGGAGGGCACATTGGCGGACATCGCTGCGCTTCATCCAAAATATCTGCGGACGTTGCTGTTGTTCCGTCCATGCCTTCTGTCGGCAAAATGTCCTGTCCATTCTGATCTGCTGCCACAACAATCGCATGCAAATATAAGTCTTCTGACATACCATAATAAATGCGTACCGAGACGCAGCCTTGCACAGCTAATATATTGGCTACTGAAGCTGCGTCAAACGTTTCGCAAATAGGCAAAATGTTTTTGTCGTAACCAGTTGCAATAATGCTGTCTTTGTTTTGGCGGTAGCGGGTCGTCATATCAACGGCCTGGCTAAGGGGGATGCTGTTGCTCATAATGAAGATTTTAAGATGAGTCAACAAATTGGTAAAAAAAATAGCCAGCAGAGAAGTATAACTACGCAATTTTAATGCGGCTATTACTTAATCGGCTAAGTCACCCGCGAACACAATATTTTAGCAACTTCTGTAAAGCCGGCAAAAAAGTTAGGCTTTCACCTCCCCGCTGAAAAATAAGGGAATTTCAAGGCTTTTTTTATTTTTTGATGTTGTTCCGTTTGTCAATTACATTTATATCAATAACTCCAAAACCATGCTTGCAAAAAAACTATTAGTTGTTTGTGTCCTTTTCATCATATTGGCAAATCCCCGGTTATATGCGCAGGGCATTACACTGCAGCACAGCGCACCTGAAGCACAAGGTGTTTCTGCCACAGGCATATTAGATTTTATTAATGCTGCCGAAAAAAGTAAAACCGAATTTCACAGTTTTGTTTTTTTGCGCCATGGGAAAGTTGTTGCAGAAGGTTGGTGGAACCCTTATATGGCAGATTTAAAGCACTCCATGTATTCCTGCAGCAAGAGTTTTACTGCCGCAGCTATAGGTTTTGCAATAACAGAGAAGAAAGTGAAGCTTGAAGATAAGGTGGTAGATATTTTTCCAAATGATTTACCGGCTACTGTTAGCCCAAACCTTGCTGCATTAACAGTAAAAGATGTATTGATGATGAGTGATGGCCAGGACCCTGACCCAACAACTGTTATCCCACCGAAAGATGATTGGGTGAAGGAATTTTTAGCAACACCCGTTATAAACAAGCCGGGCACAAAATTTTTGTATAACTCAATGGGCACTTATATGCTCTCCGCGATAGTAACAAAAGTAACAGGCCAGAAGGTAATTGATTATTTACGGCCAAGACTGTTTGAACCATTAGGTATAAAAGATATTGATTGGGAAGTTAGCCCGCAGGGTATAAATACCGGCGGCTGGGGTTTGCGCATACAAACGGAAGGAATGGCGAAATTCGGCCAGCTGTACCTGCAGAAAGGCGTGTGGAACGGCAAACAAATTTTGCCAAAGGAGTGGGTGGAAGAAGCAACGACCATGAAAATAATGCAAGACCCCAATGCGCCGCAATCAAAAAAAGATTCAAGCGACTGGTTGCAGGGTTATTGCTATCAAATGTGGCGTTGCCGAAATAACGCTGTAAGAGGTGATGGGGCTTTTGGGCAATTTATTATAATGATGCCTGATAAAGATGCGGTATTGGCAATTACTGCTGAGACACCCGATATGCAACAAGAAATAAACCTGGTGTGGCAATACCTTTTGCCCGCCATGCATGAT
>Ga0206931_1148_pt1 | contig 21207 bp, 19 predicted proteins | sample Alteio_BWOrgHeat_17_FD_152946 | JGI IMG/M metagenome (GOLD analysis project Ga0206931, IMG submission 152946) | Enriched cells from forest soil in Barre Woods Harvard Forest LTER site, Petersham, Massachusetts, United States -... | ecosystem: Environmental > Terrestrial > Soil > Temperate forest >...
TCTCCGACAAGGTGGCTCGGTTGTTCTGATTGGACTGCTTGCTAGCGCAGTTGTGCTGGCAGTGCGAAGTATGGTGATGCGGCAGCTGGGGCCCGAAGCGTCTGGCTATTTTCAATCCGCCTTCGGTTTGTCGGGAATGTATGCTGGATATATACTTGGCGCAATGGGCACCGACTACCTGCCGCGCCTAAGCGCAGTGACCGCGGAACACGTAACTATAAATCGGATGGCCAACGAGCAGACGGAAGTAGCGTTATTGTTGGGCCTTCCAGGTGTACTCGGCACTCTGTATTTGGCATCTGCGATTATTCCGCTGTTCTTTTCCCCGAAGTTTATCGAATCCGTCCCGGTACTTCAATTGATGTCGATTGGTGTATTTGGGCGTTTGATTTCGTGGCCGATGAGTTTCGTCGTAATAGCCAAAAATCAAATGATGCTGAGCCTAATGGCCGAGTGCTTGTCGCACGGCGTACAACTTGGCGTTGTTTTTGCTACATTGGGCTGGATAGGAGTGGTTGGTACTGGCTGGGCATCGATCGCAGCGTATGTAATGTTCACACTTGTGCTTTATGGTATCCTGCGGCGATTAACGGGATTTGCGTGGTCGACTGGTGTATGGAGGACTCTTGCGATTGGGATCGGGGCCATGGCTGTTGTGCTATACTGTGACTGGTACTTGGCTTCGCCATGGAAATGGGCGATAGGTGGGGCAGTTTGGCTTCTTACATCGCTTTTCTGTGTGCGGACTGTGCTGGCTTCGGCAAGGGTGACGAGGATGGGGACGATTACCCGATTTCGGAAAATCTGGGCGAAAGTGCGCACCGTGATTTTCACACCGACACGAAAGAATAATGTGTAATGAAGCGCTTTATACACGTGCGATGAATAGTTCGGAAGCAATCAACGCGAAGCCATTTCCGCTTCTCATTTTGGGTGGTGGAGCGGTTGTTTTAGAATGTCATCTACCCGCGCTCCGTGCGTTGGGATGGTTGGAGCAATGCATGATAGTCGAGCCATTCGAGCGCAATGCCGCTTTGACGCGGAGCCGGTTTCCGTCGGTGAAAGTAATCTCCGAGCCTTACGATCGCGTCCTGAGTGATCCGAGCCGTTTGAAGGACTTTGAGGGAGCGTTAATCGCACTTCCAAATACCTTTCACAAGACAGCGACATTGCAATGTATCCGAGAGTCCCTTCCCGTTATTTGTGAAAAACCGCTCGCGCTTACGTCGACGGAGTGTCTTGAGATCCAACAAGCGATGGAAAGTATCGGGACTCAAGTCGTGGTTGGAATGGTTCGCCGTCAAGTTCCCAGCCTTAAAGCATTGCGGGCGGCAATCCGAGAGGGATTAATAGGTGAAGTGACGAGCGTGACGCTCGAAATGGGTAGCGATTGCCGACACTGGCCTTGGGACACAGAGACGGTTCTGCGCCGTGACCAAGGGGGCTGTTTGATTAATTTGGGCATTCACTTTCTGGACATGCTTGAGTTGATCTTTGGCCGTTTGAAGCCATTGGCATACACCGACGATTATGCCGGCGGCATCGAGGTAAACTGTGATCTTCGTCTCGAGACGGCTTCCGGTGTGCCGGTGGGATTGCGAATTTCCTGGACCCATACTTTGGGTAATGCGCTGCGAGTTCAAGGTACCCGCGGTACATTAGCAATGGATCTTGGGCAATATGAAAAGGCTGTTTGGCGCTCTAGCGATGGGGGCCTAGAATCTACTTTGGTTTGCCCGCGACCGTTTGATTCGGGTGACTGGCAGGCGAGTTTAGAGTCCTGCTTTGCGGAGCAACTTTGGCAATTTGCGGCCGCCGTTAGGCGTGGAGGGACATGTGAAGGACTAGTGACGCCGTCGGAAGCTGCGTTAACGCATCAGGTCATTGAATGGGCTTATCATCGCCGCCCGGTGCGAACTATTTCTTTAGCGCCCTCACGGCGCCCACAGTTGCCGCCGGCTGCGGTGGTGGTCACGGGTGGTACAGGATTTGTCGGCAGCCATCTTGTCGAGCGCCTCGCTGAATTGGAGATGACATCGATAACAGTCCCGGTACGCACATTTCGGACTGGAGGGCAAGTAGCAAGATATCCGATGGTGATGAAGCGCATAGATCTGTTGAGCATCGATAGCTGTCGTGAGTCTTTGCGCGGTGCTAAGTTTGCATTTCATCTAGCATATGGATCGAGTGGGTCTAGCGCTAGTGAGGTCACAATTATTGGAACTCGAAATATCTTAACTGCCGCGTTGGCAGAGGGTGTCGGGAGCGTTGTAGTATTCGGGACGTGTTCAGTTTGGGCTGGCTATGACAATCAGTTGGTAAATGAAGGCAGCCCAGTCAAACCGGGATTGGGTGCATACGGAAAGGCGAAGGCGCAGATGCAGGCCGAATGCCTCGAGTTTGCTCGTCGTCATCCCCAGATGCAGGTGTGCGTTGTCGCGCCGGGAGCCGTGTATGGTCCACGCGGGGGTCTATTCTGTCGGACGCCTCGTCTAGCGGCGAAAGCTGGGCGATTCGCGTGGTTTGAAGGTGGATCTGGCACTTGTAATTATGTGCATGTCAAAAATTTGGTAGACTTGGCGCTCCTGGCTGTGCAGCGCCCTCAAGCGCACCAACAGGTATTGATTGGAGTGGACGGCTACACGAGTTGGCGAGAATTCCTAACCCCTTTAGTTCTACCTTGGCTACACAAGATCCCAGATATCTCGATGGAAGAGGTAAGGCGCTTAGCTGCCTTGCCGGCGAGGACTGGTACGACAATGGATCTGTTGCGTGCTGGGCTGAATTCTCCGGACTTTATGGCGAAGCTATCAAATCACCGCGTGCTGGGGACGCTGAAACAATGGCTGGCGGACCATTTTCCGTCTAGTATTCGTAAAATTCAGAAATTACGCACGGTCCCTGAGATGATTCGAAAGCCAAGTCCCGCGGAAACTGCGCCATTCGACGCTTGGATGGCAGATATTTATGGGCCGGAAACAGTTAGTTTTGACGGCGCTAAGGCTCGACGACTTCTCGAGTGGGAAAGTCAAATCAGCCTCGCGGATGGCATGGTCCAAAGTGTGGAGTGGTTGCGTCAGACGGAGTTTCGCAACTAAATTATATGGGCGTCTTTCGTCTTCTCTTGGCTTTTTCTGTTATAGCGAGCCATACCTCGGCCATATTGGGAACCACTATGTATCCGGGAGGAATGGCCGTGCAAATGTTTTTCATGATATCGGGATTCTATATGGCATTGGTTCTCGACGGGCGTTACGCTCCCAATCCGACGGGATTGAGACTATTTTACTCCAACCGCGCTCTAAGACTTTACCCCGCTTTTCTAACTATCACGGTAGGAATCTGGGTGCAGTTCTTGATAACTTGGATCATATTAGGCCACACGCCTGGAAATAATTGGGTTGACGTGTATCGGATGCTTCCTCGGCTGACCAAACTCGCGGTAATTGCCATGAATTGGCTAATGGTTGGCACAGATACCATCTCTAACATGTATTTTTCCCACGAGCGAGGAGTGGTTTTCATGTTTCCGCGCGAGGCTACTGCGCAAGAAATTGACGGAATGGTGTTCATGCATAACCTAAGAACCATTGCGCCGGCTTGGTCAATTGGTACAGAGATTTGGTTTTATTTACTGGTGCCGTTCCTCGTTCGGTGGAGGTGGTCTTTGTTGGCAGTATTGTTTATAGGATCATTTGCGTGTCGGCTTTGGATTGTCGAAGTCCTTGGAAGGTATCCATTTTATTTCTTTCCGGCTCAATTAATATTTTTTATTGGAGGTATATGGGCATATAAGTGTTACCGACGGTGGGGCGCGGCGTTACATGAAAGTCAGTGGACGCATTTCGTGGCACCTTTAAATTGGGTGGCCGTGCTGGTTTATCCCTTCTGTTTCTCGCAGTTACCATCGTGGCCACTTTATATTCTAGTGGGTATTTCCATTCCTTGCATGTTCAACACTTCAAAACAGTTGCATTGGGATCGCCTAGTCGGCGATTTATCGTACCCAGTCTATCTGGTCCATCTGTGGGTCGGATCGATTGCCTCACGCTGGGCGATCGCGAATGGAACGTTTGTTGCCGCAGTATCCGTCCTAGCGGCTTTGGCTATCTTCTTTGCGATTGAAAGGCCCGTGGAAAGGTTCCGACGGCGACGTGTTGAGGCTGATGGATATCCTGCAACAAGTGCGTAAATAACCGGCGAAACGTAAGAATTATCACCTTTTTAATGAACATTAATATCGTCAAGCCGTACATGCCTAATTTTGGGGAGATCGCAGACGACTTCGCGAAGTGTCTGGAATCCGGCCTGGTAACAAACAATTCCTCGCACGTGCGATTGTTCGAAGATAGATTACAAGACTACTACAAGTCCCCAATCAAACCATCGGTGAACTGCAATGGGCAACTGGCGCTCTATCACCTGATCCAAGCTTGGAAGGCCAAGCTTGGGTACGGCCCTCACGACTCATTCGAGGTACTTGTGCCCTCCTTCACCTTCTCGGGTACGATCAATGCTCTCGTCACAAATAATCTTCGGCCGGTCTTCTGCGATGTAGATGAGGGTCTTGTGCTGGACTTGGAGAAAGCGTCGGTTGATTCAACGAACATCAAGATGATGATGCCCGTGGGTGCTTACGGTAACCTCGTCGACATGGAAAAATTGGTTGTCTTTGCCGCGGGGAACAAGTTGGCGGTCCTCATGGACAACGCACCGGCGTTTGGCTCACGGTTCAAAGGAAAATTTCCTTGGGAGTATGGGTTCAGCGAGATGGTCAGCTTCCACGCGACCAAGATTTTCAACTCCATGGAGGGGGGAGCCTGTATCGTAAACGATCCGGAGATTGCAGATCTGCTACTGAGGTTGCGGGACTTCGGCCAGTATGAGAAGACGAGGGGCGATGTCGATATCCCCGGCCTGAACTCAAAGATGACCGAGGTGTGTGCGCTTGTCGGCCTGCGAAATCTCGAGAAGGTCGATCAAATCCTCGGCCGTCGGGCGAAGAATGCGGCACGCTACATTGACTTCTTTTCGCGCTTGGAGCACCGCCGACTGCTACGGCAAATGAAGGTGAGTCACGAAGTTTCTTGTCCGTATCTTTATTTTCCCGTTATTTTGAATGAGGAGGCCACTGCCTTCGTAAGCTATATGCAATCAAGAAACATCGCCGTGCGCCGCTATTATACGGCCAACCACGACCTGAAATTCTATCGCGGAAGGTATCGGGAGCAAAATCTAAGTTTCACCAATTCGATAAAAGACAGGATTGTTTCGTTGCCGTTGCACACGATTATGAGCAGTGAAGAGGTGGACTACCTGTTTACGGCTATAAGCGACTATTTCGAAATTGGGACTCTGAACGCAGACGAGCGTGTGCACCCGTAGTCCACGGCTGCGCCACGAAATCGGAAAAGCGAGAAAGCGGGTTCATCCGGCCTTTATTTAAAAGTGTCTCTTTTCCTTAAATCAAAATGAATGTTCTTATCACAGGCGGAGCCGGTTATCTTGGCTCCATATTGGTTCCAAAACTTCTCGTGCGCGGCCATAAAGTACGCGTACTTGACATCGGGTATTTTGGAGTCGAACATCTGCGCGCACTACGGCCGAGTGTTGAAATCGTGAGGGATGACCTTCGTGCAGTACTTGCTGACACAGTTGCACTCGGTGCACTGTTGAGCCACATCGATATCGTTGTGCATCTCGCGGCAATCTCGAACGATCCTAGCGCCGAGTTGAACCCGCAACTCACGGAGGAGGTTAATTTCGAGGCCACGCGGAGCCTTGCGACGGTCTGTAAGGAGCGGAGTATACGATTCATTTTCTCCTCCTCGTGCTCGGTCTATGGCGAGGCGACCGGCGAGACCGACGAAGACGGCGAGACAAATCCGCTTACGGTGTATGCGCGCTCAAAAGTGAAGAGCGATAAGTTCCTGGTCTCCATCGCAGACAACCACTGGCGACCTGCAATACTGCGCAACGGCACGCTCTTTGGGTTCTCGCCGCGCATGAGGTTTGATCTAGTAGTCAATATCTTCAGTTACTGCTCTACTCTTTACAATGAGGTGCGCGTTTTCGGCGACGGCGAGCAGTGGCGACCCTTTCTGCACGTGGCGGACTGCGCGCGAGCCTTTGTTCACTTTGTCGAGAATGCGAACCATCGGCACCTTATGTACAACATCGCCCATGAGAACTTCCGCGTGGTGGATTTGATCGGTATTTTCCAGGCAATAAATCCGGCCGTGAAACCTGTGTATGTGAAGCTTACTAACCCGGACAACCGTAATTACCACGTCTCCATCGCACGAATGAAGGACGCGGGCATTAACCCGATGGTAAATGTTAGGACAGGTGCGGAGGAGATTGTAGAGGCCATCGTGACTGGGCGGATCTCAGACCCCGAGGCGATCTATTATCGCAACGCAAAGTGGCTCAAGGAACTGACGGAGATCGGCAGCCGCGATCATCGTGGATTGATCGGTATGTTGGACATGATCGCGTCATCGCGCGCCGTCCGATAGTCTAATGAGCGTGGTTTATCAGTTCGAACGGCTGTGCACAGGATTACGTCACAGCGCGCCGCTGAAAGGCTTGGCACCGTTGTGGAATGTCGTGCGTCCGGCCTACAATGGGGTATTAAACCTCGCTGGTCGCAGAGGTCTTGTACGCCACATCAATGGCACCGATACAATTCGTGTCCTGCCTCAATGCCGGGACATCAGCGAAATCTACGAGCCTGCTGTATGGTCTCTCTTGATGAGTCGCGCAAAACCTGGTTTTCGCGTCATTGATGTGGGGGCCCATTGGGGCCTTTACGCAATGGCTTTCGGTCTTCGCGTGAAACCATCTGGAAATGTGCTCGCTGCAGAACCCGATCCAGAGAATTTGGCTATACTTCGAAAGAATCTGGCGCTGAACGGTTTGGGGAGCGTCGTGAAAGTATTGCCCTTCGGCATGTCGGATCGGAACCGCGAAGGATCCTTTATCAGTGCGGGTGTAGAATCACATGTCAGTGACAAGGGTCGTGTGCAGATTTGCTTAAAGACACTGGATTCCGTGGTTGGCGACGAAGCTTGGGATTTGTTGCTTATTGATGTTGAGGGCCACGAACAACGGGTATTGCAGGGCGCGCAGTCTCTACTGAAGGATTCAAGGAGGCGTCCGAAGACGATAGTGATCGAGGTGCATCCCTACGCATGGTCTGTTTTAGGCGTCACTTCAGATTCTCTACTTCAAAAACTTCGCCAATTCGGTTACCAAGTCTTCCAACCTGATGGGGCCAGGGTAGAGAAAATAGAGCGATATGGGCATGTTGTGGCGACAATATCGTGACGCCTATAATTATCGTTGGCGCAGGTGCGCATGGAGACGAAGTGGCGGCATATTTATGTGATATGGGACTGCCCCTCGCAGGTGCAGTGGACGATAATCGGCCCAAAGGCGATTGGAATGTCACGCAAGTTATTGGCGGCGTGACCGAAATGGTCGACTTCTGCAGCGCTCACACTGAAGTACGCTATATTACAGCATTTGGAAGCAACTCTGTGAGGCGCGCACTAGTTCACCGTATCGAGAACCTAGGCCTGTTAAATTTGAAGGCTTGGTCGCTGAAACACACTTCTGCCTGGAAAGGCGCTGACGTCGAGATCGGCAATGGCACGTTGCTTGCCCCTCATTCTCTCGTCACCACCCGCACGCGCGTCGGACATCATTGCATTCTTAATGTAAAAGCCAGCGTTTCGCATGATTGCATCATCGGAGACTGGTGCAATATCAACCCCGCCGCAACGCTGTGCGGTGGGGTGCATATTGGTGATGGTTGCTATATTGGGGCGGGAGTCACGGTGATCGACAAGCGTAAGATTGGTGCTTGGACGATTGTCGGTGCGGGCGCTGTGGTGACGCAGGACTTGCCGGAAGGCGTGACTGCCGTTGGCGTGCCGGCGCGCATTATTAAGCGGCACGGTATGCCTTTCTAAAAAACCACCGTTGAAAGCTCCAATGGTCAGCTTTGTGGTTCCATGCTACAATTATGGTCAATATTTACCTGACTGTTTGCGCGGGATTTTCGGACAAGATGGAGGATTTGACGATTTTGAGATCATTGCGATCGACGATTGTTCACTCGACAATACACTTGATGTTCTTCGGACGTTTGCCGATCCCCGGCTGCGTGTAATCGGGAACGAGAGAAACTGCGGGCACATCGCGACGGTAAACCGGGGATTGCAGGAGGCGCGCGGGAAATACGTAGTGCGAATTGATCCTGACGACCGGCACCGTCCCGGGTTTATACAGGCGACTCTACCGAAGCTAGAGGCATATCCTGAGGTCGGTTTGGTGTTTGGCGCCGTGGCGCTGATCGATGCAAAGGGTGATATTACATGCGAGCATTCCGGATCGGTTTTCGGTCCGGGTGATAGGAAAGGGAATGAGCTGCTTCGCATTCTCGAAAAAAATTACATATGTGCACCGACGGTGATTGCGCGCCGAGAGGCGTGGATGGCGGCATGGCCGGTGCCCGGGCATCTCGCATTTAACGACTGGTATTTCAACGTGATGCTGGCCCGTCGCCACGAGTTTTACTATGTCGATCAAGTGCTAGCCGACTACCGCGTACATTCCCAAAATCACCATGCGAAAATTGTCCTCGACAAAACGGAGGAGGCCTCGGTATTGTGGGTTCTGGAAAAGATTTACGCCGAGGTTGAGAGGGATAGAGTCCTAGAGGAGCACAAGCGTGAGGGACGTCAGCGGATTTACGGTCGCCAATATCTCGATTTTGCTGAAAAGTACTTCGGCTCGCGGATGAATGCTGATGCGAGGAGATGTTACTGGCAAGCGGTTCGCATGAGACCGGAACTACTTTTTCAATCTGGAGTGGCACGGCACTTTGCTGCTACGGTGATTGGCCGAAGTTTATATGAGAGTGGCAAACAATGGATGCATAGATTGCGCCGATGAACTGTTGGAGAATCTAATTCGTTGGGCATCACTTTTTGGAGAAAAAAGTAGCGACTACGAGAGTTTTTGGGGCGAAGATTATTTCTACGGCCAATATGTCACAAACAGGAAGACAAACGATTTCGCGCATCCGGAGTAAATTTCGCGCTGAAAGTGCTTCACACCTACTCGAAAGCAATGTTGCGCTGCTCAGCTGACTGCTGAAATTTGTCGTGTCAGGCTGCCTGTATTGCCGTAATAAAGTTCTACGAGATGCAAATTAATACCGTAGAATCACTGACCCGGTTTCCGAACCTGATACGAACTTCGACGCGTTCTTTGGATTGGGAATCCAGGCATCAAATCGGGCACTCTTTGCCCGGAGTGGAAAGGCTGTATCGCTGGCGTGCGAGGACCTGCAAGGAGCAACCGCAACGTACTGGCGTTGCCTTGGACCGCCGACAGCTCAAGTTTTATCAGGCTCCTTAAGAGGTCAGGATGCTCACTGCAGTTGGGCCTGCATCTATGAGTTTTATTGTGGCGCAAGAGGTAGTCGGGCAAGGAATGCATAATGGGGAATGCAAGACTGGACACTGCTTGTAGAATGAAGGAGCTAACGACGATGAACGAAATCCGTGAGATGCCAGCGCTCTTAAGCGGTCTCCGTCTGCTGCCTTATGGAATGCGTTGTAAAGCGCGGCTCGCCCGGGGCCTTATACGGTTGATGCTCGATGAAGGACCGGCCGAAATTCGTGTGGGTAAACTGACCTTCCGCGTCCCCTCGACTCGCGAGCCAGTCGCGATGGGGCTCATCGCGGATGGCTGTTACGAGCGCGATGTTTGTGCCGTCTTGGCGACCAGATTGAGTCCACACTCTGTGTTCTTTGATGTGGGCGCGAACGTGGGCGTTCATACGATCAACGCCGCACACAACTGGTGCTCCCAGGGTCGCGTGCTTGGCTTTGAGGCGTCGCCAAGGATATTTTCGTTCCTCAACTATAATGTAACGCGCCATCAAAAGAAAGGGCTCGAGGTTTTACATCGAGCCGTAACAAGCAAGAGCGGACAGCAACTGACCTTTTACGATGCTCCCTTACAGAAATTCGGTATGGGGTCGCTGGCTAATCGATTTCAAAACAACGGCGTCCTTGTATCAACGATCTCACTCGATGATGCTGCGAGTATTGGCGGTATCGAACATGTTGACGTAATCAAGGTGGACGTGGAGGGCTTTGAGCTCGGTGTTTTCCAAGGGGCAATGAAATTACTACAACAAACGCCCTCGCCGTTTATCGTGTTTGAGTTTACCGATTGGGCGGAGGCGAATGCTCAGTCAAAGCCGGGAGATGCCCAGCGTTTCCTTCGCAGTTTGGGCTACCAAACGCTAACAATTGATCAATGGAGGCGCGGCGAACATGCTGTGCAGCCAGTGATCGAAAAAGGTGGGGCTGCCCTCGTAGCCGTTCGCCTCTAATCAACCTTGCATTATTTCGTCACGCGTCGCGGGATTGCCGCAATTGTGAACTGCGACTACGCGGGCCTATTCAAGCGATGAAAGTCATCCAAGTACCTTTTACGTTTCATCCTGATCCTGTAGGCGGCACCGAGATATATGTCGCAGCGCTTGCTCGGTGTCTGTCAGTGCATCGAATCGAATCAGTGATCGCAGCACCTGGCGAGCGGTCGGTAACATACGACCACTCTGGTACACGTGTGCATCGTTACGTTGTGTGCGACGACGGTCGAGACTTGCGGGTGCGTTATGGTGAAGGCGACCAGGCTGCGGCTGCTGCTTTCGGGCGAATTCTTGATGACGAGCGCCCGGATTTGGTTCATTTGCATGCATTGACCAGCGGCGTGTCTCTCAGTGTGTTACGTCAAGCGAGAAAGCGAGGGTTGCCTGTGTTATTCACCTACCACACACCGACGGTGACGTGTCAGAGAAGTACCCTACTACGGTGGGGTACAGAAGTTTGCGACGGGCAAATGAATGAGCGCTTATGCACGGCATGTCTACTGCACGGATGTGGACTATCCCGACCGCTCGCGCAACTTTTTGCGACACTGCCGACCGCGCTAAGCGCCGCGCCCGGGCGGATCGGGTTTCACGGAGCGCTATGGACGGGATGGCGCATGCGAGAACTCACGGAACTGCGCCACCGCACAACGCGGTTGTTTTTGAGAGAGACAGCACATATCGTAGCGGTTTGCGAATGGGTCAGCGACGTATTGCGACGCAACGGCGTTCCTAAGGAGAAGATCACACTTTCGCACCAAGGCGTTTGCTACGCGTTGGGTGGGCAAGCCATTCGGAAAACTGCGCGTCGCCATACTCCTGGCGATCCTTTGAAACTCGTTTTCCTCGGCCGAATGCATCCAACTAAGGGTTTGGATGTTCTCGTGCATGCCCTGCGATCGGCCCCCGAGAGTAATGTTACATTGGATATCTTCGGTGTTGGACAAGGAGCGGAAGGAGATAATTATCGCCGTGCGATACAGCGAATGGTCGCGGGTGATCAGAGGATCATGTTTAAGCCCCCGATGCCCGCAGACAAGGTAGTTGAAGTGCTGTCTGACTACGATCTGCTCGCTGTCCCATCCCAATGGCTGGAAAGCGGGCCGATGGTGGTGCTTGAAGCCTTCGCGGCCGGCATCCCAGTGCTTGGCTCCCGTCTTGGGGGCTTAATGGAGATTATTCGTGACGGGATTGACGGTATACTGGTTGAACCGACAAGTATATCGGCATGGGCAAGTGCTATACGCGACATCGCCGGCGACCGTGCGCGACTGGCGGCACTTCACGCTAGTATTCTCCCGCCGCGCACGATTGCTACTGTGGCAGATGAAATGGCTGAGCTATACCGCCGAGTACAGCAAAAAACGCGCGCAACAGGTGTTGCCTCCTGATTGTCTGTTTTGGCAGCACAGAATGAGACCGTATAATCGATTGAAATGAATCAGATGGCCCGTCGTATAGCATACATACAATACGCGAACCCAGCGGCTTACCCCCCGTTAGAGCATAGCTCCCGTATTCTGGCCGAACGAGGCTGGGATGTGCAGTTTTTGGGGGGTGGCGCGTCGGGGGCGTCCGACATATTTACTTTTCCGCCACACGTGAGAATACGAGTTAAGCGATGGCGATATACTACTCCCGGTTGGAAACAAAAAGCCCACTATATGGCGTTTTCATTTTGGTGCGTCTGGCAGATATGGCGAACGAGTTCTGAATGGATTTACGCATCCGACCCGCTTTCGTGCCCGGCCGCTTGGCTGGCGAGCTTCCTGCCTCGCCGCAAAGTGATTTATCATGAGCACGATTCTCCATGTACCACCGATACGACTGCGTTTATGAGAGGCGTGCTGCGGACGCGGCAGCTCCTCAGTCGGCGTGCCGCGGCCGTCCTCCTGCCGAACGCGGAAAGGGCGCGCGTATATGCGGAGGCAGTTGGGCCTTGCGGTCCAATACTAACGGTCTGGAACTGCCCGCGACGTGGTGAGGTAACTTCGGGAGTGTTAGTGATGTCGGTTAGGGCGATCGTATTTTATCACGGGTCACTCAATGCTTTGCGGCTGCCAACGACGGTGCTCAAGGCGCTTGATCTTGTTAAGCAAGAGTGTGTTTTACAATTTGCCGGCTATACGACCGAGGGCCATCATGATTTCGTCCGGATGTTCCTCAATGAGGCCGCGCGACTGAGGCTTGGGGCACGCGTTCAGTATATGGGCTCGCTCGCGCGCGCTGAGTTGCTCAAAGTGTGCGCAAAAGCGGATCTCGGCTTGGCGTTCGTACCAAGTGAAAGCCGCGATCTTAATATGCGCGCGATGGCGGGCGCGTCTAATAAACCATTCGATTATTTGGCGTGTGGACTCGGGCTGCTAGTGACTGATCTCCCTGATTGGCAAGCTATGTTCGTGGATACAGGTGCGGCTCGGGCCTGCACTCCCGAAAGCCCTGAAAGCATTGCACATGCGATAGATTGGTGGATGGAGAATGGGCCGAGGACCGAAGCTGCTCGGGAGCGTGGAAGGCAACGCATTCGGACGGAATGGAATTACGAGACTCAATTTGAGCCAGTGCTAAAAATTCTCGAACCCGAGTCGAATTATGTTACCCATCGTAGCACTTTTTAGAAGACACCAATTAACCCGCCCACCTGTGTCTGGGGTCGCCAAGATTCAATAGATGGAATTACAGCAATGAAACTTAATGCCAAACTGGGTCAACCCATCCGGATGCTCGCGATGCTGGCCGGTGTCGGCATGATTGCATGGCTCCTCCGTTTTAACGCAATTCCCCCTCTGACATTCTTCCTCGGATTGGCGGTTCTGGGAGTGGCAATTTTTCCCATGGCGAAGTGGTTGAGGGAAAGGCATACCCTTCTGCCGATGTTTGAACTGATCTGTCTCTCACTTGGTGTCCACATGGGGCTTGGTGCGATTATTCAACCCAATTTTATAGCGATCCATAGCGAGTTACACCAGTTGGATTGGAAATTCATTGATCAGGCTCTACTATTGTCTCTCTTCGGTGTTACTTCTATGGTTGTTGTCTTCCGACTAGCCAGTATTTGGTGGCGTCGAGCCGTCCCTATGGCGATCGATTTGCGGATAAAGCCTCAGCGACGAATGGCACTCGTCTTGGTATTGTTGGCAACGGGATTCGCGGGGAAGGCGGCTTTGTTCGTCGGTTGGGTGCCGGTCGGGCAAATCAGCTCTCTACTCAACGGACTTATTCTTGTGGCGGCAGTAATTCAGGCAATTTTTTACTATCGATATCCCGATAACCGAGGCGTTTCGAAATGGTTGCTCTTCAGTGTTGTGATATACCTGACCCTCATGGGTTTGGAAACCGGGATGTTGGAGCTCGCAGTTATTCCGCTCTTGTTAGTGTTTATCGTAAGGCTCGGGTGTCTCCGCGTTTTGCCTGTTGGAGTCACCCTATTGGCTCTCACTCTTTTATTGATCCTGAACTCCGTGAAAGACGATTACAGAGAGCGCGTATGGTTTGGAGGGGAGGGCGGGACGACCACGGATAAATTTAAAATATGGGGCGAGGTGGCTGCCGGGACGAACTTGGCAAAGTTTTTCAGTGAGACGGAAGCGGTGGAAGGCCGGGGTTGGCGGGAATCAATGTCCCGGTTCTCTCTCGTTAACCGCTTCGCATGGGTTTGTAGCAACACTCCGGATCACATTCCCTTCTTTTTAGGAGAGAGCTATTTACCGTTCATCTATACTCCGATCCCTCGCTTCTTGTGGGCTGGCAAGCCAATCATTTCTGACGCGATCGATTTGTTGGATTTGACATATGACCTGAAGGACCAAGGAAGCAGTGCGTCGATCGGAATTGGGTTCATCGCAGAGGCCTACGCGAATTTCTCTTGGTATGGTGTAATCTTTGTAATGGCAGCACAGGGACTTTTTCTCGCCTTCCTCGATCGGGTTTTCAATCGCACCTCCAGTGAGGGCGGGGCCACCATTTTTGCGGTGATACTGTCGCTGATATTGAATGGCATAGGCACATCGGCGGTTGTGATCTACGGAAACATGCCGGCGTTCTTCGTAATATTCATTCTTATGTTTTTTCCATTTTGCATGAGGCTGATCGAGCCAGATGCTCACGTTGGTGCACAACGATCAGGAAATGGTCGAGGCGGGCGGAGGCTACCTGCCGCTACACGCTATCCATCAAACTCGATCCCGATGCCAGGCAGAGGGAGGGAAAGAATAGTATAGTTCGCATTCCCTGCGTTTTAGTTCGAAAGAAACGGACGTAAAAAATGACACACGCGTCCCATGGTGACGCCAGCTACGGCGCAAGTGATTCCGACGGAGGGCTTTCCTGAAATGGGTGTTTTTGAGGGGTGAGTTGGCGGTATATGAATTCGAAGCTATCCCATAGCGATGGGGGTGAAGCCTGGCAGATAGCCATGTTCAGGTTGGGCGCGCATGCGCCAGCGGTGGCCGGCTGTCCCGTAGAACGTGAGCGAACCAGGCAGGTCGAAACGGCCCCACACGACGCCGCGCAAGAGCGTAAAGAGCCGGGTGAAGGTATGCCGCCAGCCATGGAGCAACGCCTGGAAGCGCAGAGGCACGTAGAGCCGGAGCGCCAGCCAGACCTGCCAGCGCAAAGCGTTGGCGCTGTGGCCGATAAAGTCGCACAGCTGCAGGGTCTGCTTGATCTGCTTGAAGAGGACTTCGATTTGCCAGCGGCAGCGGTAGAGATCGGCCACGGTCGCCGGCGACCACGCGAAATTGTTGGTGAGAAACTCCAGCACCGTCACCACGCCGTCGAGTTCGATCACGGCAGTCACGCGGCGCAGGCGGTGGGGATACTCGCCGCGCGAGAGCGGATGGATCAGCCCCACCTCGTCGTCGTGCAGGATATGCCTCGCGGGCCGGTGCAGGCGTCTTTTCCGCGCGAAACCGCAGGTTGCTCTTGGTGCGGGTGACCCAGAACACGCCGCGCACGAGCAGGCCGAACAGGTGCGCGAAGTCCATGTAGGCCCGGTCGAAGATGACGATCTCGCCGGCAGACTTCGCGGGCGCGGGCGTCATCGCTGTCGACGATGGCAAACCGCGGAAGAAGACTATGGAGGTCGAGCCGCAGAGGGCACTTGGCGGCGGCCTTGCGCCGGCGGTGCTTCGCCCAGTCGAGGTAGGAGGCGATCAGTTGAATCGTGGTGGAGTCGCCCACATGGATGACGCGTTTGAAACGACCGGTGAGTCGGCGAAAGCGTCGGCCGGTGCCCGAAGCCCGGTTGCTCGCTTTGCAGGTGGGCGAGCACGCGCCAGAACAATTGCTCGGCCATCGTCGCGTCGCGATGTTTGCCGGCGTGAGAGAGGCCGTTGCGGCTCGGAGGCGTGGCGCCGCGGATGCGCCCCAGCCAACCGACATTGTGACGCAAGGCATCGCACACGCCATTAAGGCTGATGGCATGGGTGAGTTGCGCATAGAGCATCGGCGACGACGTGACTCCAGGCGCTGACCGTGCGCTCGATGGCCCCGACGCCGGTTTCACGCGCCAGCTTCGCCACCACATGTCCGGGGATGTGATTGCAAAGCTGCGCGAAGATGGTGAACTTTCCCATGGTTGGAGCTGGTCTTTTAACGTGTTTCTTTTTCACACCGTTCGCCTACGCGAGCGGCGAAACCAGGCCAGCTCCAACCGCGATTTATCCCACCATGGGCGAGCAGCAAATCAGCCTCGAACTCGACGTTGCCTTCATCGCCGCACCGGCGGTCGTCCCCGCACTACGCGACGAGATCGCCCAAACTTGGGGCCTGCCGTTGGGCCGGCGCATCGAAGTTTGCTTCCGCAGCGGCCAGCGTTCCGCGGTCACCGGCATCCTCGAATTGCTCTCCGCTCCCGACTCCCCGTCGAAATCACGGCAACCACTCCAACGGCAGATTGCCGGCTTCTTTTTCAGCAGCCGCGACATCGAGCGCTGGACGAAAATCTGACATCCACGCTCCCGCTCTCACCAGACATAAATTCCTATGGGATGCCTGTGGAAATAGACTACTTGTGAGTTCACCACATTACACAAAAAGGAAATGGAGATGACACAGTGCAGAGATCATACATTGGCTTTTGTTATCGAAAAACCGATGCAGGTGTACTCTCCAATCATCGAAGCATTGAGGTTTAAGCTCGATGTGACTGCGGCGGTCTATTATTATGGGAGTGCTAGCCAACACCGGAGAAGTATTGATCCTGAGACCGGAATAAGAACGATTTGGGACCTTAATGCAGTAAAAACGCGTGAGCCCGGAGAGTACGTCGAGAACTCAGTTATCGGCGCTCTTAGATTTGCGTGGAGACTTCATCGGGGTAGGAAACCGGCGGCCATTATTTTGCAGGGAACAAGAGGGCGGTTTTGCCGGACACTGATTGCGGCCGGCAGCGTATTGGGACTTGTAATACTTGTCCGCTACGACGCCGTGCTTAATAGCGACGATGGGCTGGTCGCAAAGATTTTGCGAAAAGTCACGCTTCCTGTTGTCTTTTTGCAGGTGAAAAAATTGGGATATACGGGAGCGGAAACCAAATTGTACTTACTCGAGCACGGCGCCCGAGAGAGTCAATTGGTGGAATTCCCGTATGTCATAGATAATTTATGGTGGAGTGCTGAGATAAAGAAATGGCGCGAGATTAGAGATGAAGAGCGCCTCAAAGTCCATGCTCAACCCTCAACGATGGTGTTCTTGGTCGTGGCTAAGTTGATTTCTCGGGAAGGGGCTAGTGACGCGGTACGCGCCTTCATTGGAAGCGCCGCGTCACTTGATGACGCAAAACTGATTGTGGTAGGTGACGGTGAACAACGAGATGCCATTAAGGCGTTGGTGCCGAGCGTCTTCGCAGACAAGGTGTTCTTTTTAGGGTATGTTGAATACAAGCGGTTACCTCTGTACTTCGCTGTCGCGGATTGCTATGTTCATGCTGCGCATTGTGAGGTTTGGGGCGTTTCAGTTCAAGAAGCCATGGTTGCGGGGTTGCCAATAATTGCTTCTGACCGTGTGGGAAGTGCGACCGAATTAATTCGGCACGGTGAAAACGGCTACCGTTTCAAAGCGGGTGAGATTGAAGAGTTGTCAGTGTTGTTCGCGGCAGCTTGTTCCAACCCCGATCGCATGAAAGCCTTTGGGAGGAAAAATATGATTTTAGTTGATGAGCTTTCCCCCATAAATGTTGCACGCCGCCTCAAAGCGGTCCTGCTGAAAACAGCGTCTTAAGTTATTGCGCATGGTGTTAAAACGAATAAAGGCGCCGAAGAACCGAGTTCGGTTGTGCCCAGGCGCCGGTCTGCGCGTTGACGATGACGGTGAGTTCGGCGAGCGAAGGAAAGAACCGATTATGAATCCAGCGGCGGCGCAGCAGCTTCCAGACGCGCTTGATGGGATTGTGTTGCGGGCTGTAGGCGGGCAAGAAACGCAGCGGGAAATCCTGCCCCTGCAACTTCCGCCGAGCTGGGTGGAGTGTGGCGTGGTGATACTTGGCATTGTCGATAATGACGACGACCCGGCGACCGGCGCGAGCACTGACGCGGCGCAGGTGCTGCAGGAAGTTCCAGCAGCTCTGGGCGTCGAAGCGACCGGCGGGCGGCAGGGTGCAAAGGTTGCCGTCCTGCAAGCGCACGGCGCCAAAGTAGCTGATGCTTTTGCGGATTGCGGTATGCACGCAGACCAAGTCCTCGATCTCTGGCGGCAACCACGTACGGCAGTGACTTCGATGCTGCTGAAAATGGACTTCGTCCATCGCCCACAGATCGACGCTTGGGTCACGGGCCAGTTGTTAGAGTTTTTTTTGTGCGGCCTGCACCGCCAGGTTGGCTTGGGCGACCTACGGCCGAGGCTTGCGCAACCGAAAGCCCAGCTGGCGGAACAACCGCTGACATTGTTGCACGGGCAACGTCACACTCAATTGCTGCTTGAGGAAGGTCGACAGCAACGGACCGTCCGACAACTGCGCCGGCAGGCCGTAGTCGGCTGGGCTGCAGCGCAGTGCCGCTTCCGCTCGCGCTCGACGCTTGGCGCTCAAGTGGGACGGCTGATCCTCGCGCGGCTCGCCGCTCAGCCCCCCAAAAACGTCCTCTTCGAAGCGATGCACCCAATACTCCGCGGTTCGCGGTGCATCGCCGAGCGCCTGCGCGGCTTGGCTACAATTCATCCCCTGTGCCACGAGCAACACTCTGTGCAACCGATGAACGTATAGGGCCTCGGGGCTGCGCCGAATCTCGTCCTGCACAATCCGAGGATCATCTCCTCGCGATCCGAAATGGATAGCGGCCTCATCGGTCAACAGGCTGGACGATTCCTTCGTCATGTGCAATAACTTATGACGCTATGTTTAGATTACGGACATGAATAGAAAGATTTGCCTAGTGATTGGCAGGAGTTCAGTGGGTTCGCTCGAAGCGTCATATGCTAATGCATGTGTAGACGAAGGGTGGCGTGTAAGTCTGATTGACATTTATGAAATTATTAACAGGCATTCACGGTTTGGATATTTCGGGAAACTAGCGTCAAATGTTTCACCTGTGGAGCCTTGGGTTAGGCGGGCAAATCGGGAAGTAGTGATCGCGGCTGGAGAATTGGCTCCGAGTGTTATTCTAGTGTGCGGGACTGCGCAGGTGCGGGCTGGAGCTCTTGCGCAAATCAAAATTAATAATCCAATGAAGAAGCTTGTGTTATTATGGCCAGACCCGATGCTAAATTTGCAACGACACGTCTTAGAAGCGCTATGTGTGTATGACCTCGTATGCTCTTTCTCACTTGCATCTGTCGATGTCATCCGCCGCCTTGGTGGGAACTGTGAATGGGTCCCGTTTGGTGCTGACCTCCACTATTGTGATACTGCGAAAGGCGTGAATGGAGAGGAGGAAGCGTCGCAGTATTTGTGCGATGTAGGGTTCGTAGGGAATCATAGGGCTGAACGGGAAGAGTTGTTTCGGATGTTGGTTGAGAATAATGTGGACGTCAAAGTTTGGGGGCCGAGACAATGGATCATGGATGCAAGGTGGAAGAAATCTGTGTGGACGTATTGGCAAAAGCGTATGCTTCATGGGCGAGAATTGTCCCGGGTACTTGCGCGTAGCAGGGTGTGCATCAATCCGATCGACGCCACGACGAAGGGGGCGGCGAACATGAGATTCTTCGAGATATTAATGAGTGGTGGCGTTGCACTCAATACGAAATGTCATGAGATGGAGGCCGATTTTCCGGAGGGAGAGGCGGCATATTATTATGAATCTCCTAGGGAAGCCTTGGACAAGGTAAGATATATAATTGCCAATCCCAGCGAAGCGAGGCGAGTGGCAAATACAGGCCGGCGTGCGGTCATTGCCGCGCACACCTATCGGCATCGATGGAGGTTTATATGTGGTGTATTGAGCAGGAGCTCCTGACTAAGACACATTGAGAAACGCCAATTGAGGAGTTTTTAGATGTGATGCGGTTTCGGTTGCGATGTGGCGGGTGGCAACATGGTCTCGGTGTTTAGTCGGCACGTCACATTGCAAGAATGTTAAGGATCATTGGTTGAGATGCTTAGAGTGACTCAATCGTTTTATCGTCTGAGCAAATTAGCTTTTAGCGGTGAAAAGCCGCGCCGTTAGGCAATACGCGATCACTCTGGGGTAGCCGCCACATAATGTTTTAATTTAATTGTGAAATGGAATTGCAAGGCTATTTATTTATAGCCAGTATAGTGTTATGGAACTTGGAGTGGTATTGTTGATTCGAGAAGAGAACCTATGGAACTCGCATCACGAGCGTCTTGTGTGTCAATACAAACTGCGATGCCCGCTACTCGAAATAGGAAGCCGCGAATTGCAATTGTCACTCCAGGGTTAATGCTGGACGGTGGGGTGCAACGGGTCGCGATGTGGCTTTATCGAGTAATTGCGGAATCGAGGCAGTTTGATCCGGCATTAATCAGTCTTGCCACAGCCCATGACGATGCTGTCAGCCGTTGCATCGCAAATCCGCGAACCTGGCTCCGGCGACTCGGTGTCGTCGACGGAATTCGGGATGGGGTGCACTATGTGCATGTCGGTGCGAACTGCGTTGAGTGCGAAGGGCAAAGGTTTCGCCCCCGGCGTATTCTGAACGAAGTCCTGGCCCCGTTCGACCTGATTCAAATAGTGGCTGGATCTCCGGCTTGGGGCGGCGTCGTACGTACAACTGCCCCGAAATTCCTTCAGGTGGCCTCCTTAATTCGCGTTGAGCGACGAACGTTGCTCGAACGAGCGCGGGGCATGAGACGCGTCTATGAAAGACTCAATCTCTCACTTGTGGATCGGTTGGATTTGCGGGGGCTGAAGGAGACTGATGTCGTGTTCGTGGAGAATCGGTGGATGCAGAGCCTAGTCTGCCGCATCAAGGGTCCCGAAAGGGTGGTTTATGCCCCGCCAGGGGTGGACACTGACTTCTTTCGACCGGCGCTGCCGAAGAATCCGCGATCGTATTTGCTCTGTGTCGGCCGGCTAGGCGACGTGCGGAAAAATTACCGCATGTTGTTTGATGCATATGCTATCCTTCGGCAGCGGTATCCCGGATATCCGCCTCTCCATTTGGCAGGCCTGGGAGCATTGGGACTCGATGATGAATTCCACCTTCGAAGGTGTGGGCTTGCAGACTCTGTGATAGTGCACCGCGATGTTGATCAGGAATCTTTGGCCCGACTGTACCGCGAAGCGGGTGCGTTCGCACTGAGTTCAAATGAAGAAGGTTTCGGCTTAGTACTGGTGGAAGCAATGGCGAGC
>Ga0206931_1149_pt1 | contig 21196 bp, 24 predicted proteins | sample Alteio_BWOrgHeat_17_FD_152946 | JGI IMG/M metagenome (GOLD analysis project Ga0206931, IMG submission 152946) | Enriched cells from forest soil in Barre Woods Harvard Forest LTER site, Petersham, Massachusetts, United States -... | ecosystem: Environmental > Terrestrial > Soil > Temperate forest >...
AATGTGAACCAGACGATCGAAGAGCTTTTAAAGATGCTGGAGCATACGCTGCCCCGGACGATGACGCTCGAGACGCATTTGGATCCGGAGCTTCCGGTGATTATTGCTGATTCAAATCAACTTTACCAAGCGATGCTGAATCTTTGTTTAAACGCCCGGGACGCGATGCCGGAGGGTGGAAAGCTGATCATCACCACGCAATTGGTTGCAGGTTCAGACTTGAAGAACCGGAATTCCGAAGCGGAGGACATTCCGTACGTTGACATTCAGGTCTGCGATTCGGGTTGCGGCATGAGCGAGGAAACGAAAGAGCGGATCTTCGATCCGTTTTTTACGACCAAGGAAAAGGACAAGGGGACCGGACTTGGCCTGGCCGTGGTGTACGGAGTCATGCAAAGCCATCATGGTTTTGTGGAAGTCGAAAGCAAGCTGGGAGCGGGAACGACTTTTCATCTGATCTTCCCCATCTCCGTGTCGAAAGGCGAGAATTTGGAAAAGGTGGAAACAACGCTTGAAGAAGTGATGGATGGCAACGAAACCATCTGAACCTTTTTCCTTTCCGGAAGACAAATTGGAAAATATTTGAATGCCTCGCAAAATGGCTTTGCTCCCACCCCATCGATACAAAAATTCCGGCGAACATAAGTCGTTGCTTAAAGCCGATAATTGCCATGCGCCAGACTTGGCATGGTCTTAGCCATCCAAAAGCACATGACCTTCCCTCTGATTCTGATTCTAATCCTTGCGGCCTTCTATCTGCATGTTCGCACCCCCCAGAAAAAAATTACCTTGCCGACGGCAATCAATGTCAAGGCATGGGAAGACTCGATCTTCGGTCAAAAATCGAAATGAATTGAGATTGAGATGAGAGATAACAATCAAATTTCTCAAGAAGAACTCAAGTGCCCCCCAAAAGCTCCGAAGGGTAGGTCAGAGACAGTAAATGCAGTGAAGAATCCGCTTAAAATGAAAGTCGCTATCACGAGACGAATAATGCTTACCATGAACACAACTTTTTTACTGATAGCGATCCAGAATGCCGCGAAGCAAATTTTTACAGGACTCGCTTTTGCTCTTGCGCTGATGTTCCTGCCGCAGAACGCCACCGCCTCGATTCTCGTCGTTGACTTGGGAACCGCCTCCACGTTTGCAGTTCTTGCCGGCTCCGGGGTTACCAACGCCGGCGCGACCACCATTACGGGCGATGTCGGATCGTCTCCCACCGCAACCACCGCCGGTTTTGGAACTGTCACCTTGAATGGTACGAATCATGGAGGCGATGCCGTCACGGTGGCCGCCAAAAACGATTTAGCTACCGCTTATAACGATGCTGTTTCGCGCACGCCCACAACAATTGAAGGGGCGATTTTCGATCTCGGGGGCTTAACCCTCACATCAGGTGTTTATAACGACCCCAGCTCCTTTGGACTCACCGGAAACTTGACGCTCGACGCGCAGGGCGACCCCAATGCCGTCTGGATTTTCCAAGCCGGATCCACCCTGATCACAACAGCCAATAGCATGGTAACCCTCGTTGGCGGCGCTCAGGCCGCCAATGTCTTTTGGCAAGTCGGCAGCTCGGCATCACTCGGGGCCAACACCGCCTTCGTGGGAAACATGCTCGTTTTTACATCTGTTACAATCGCTACCGGCTCGAGCGTGAATGGCAGCGTGTTGGCGGAAAACGGCGCCGTCGCCTTGACTGCCAGTTCCATCACCATCGCCGCGATTCCAGAGCCTGATAGCGCCCTTCTCCTCGGCTGTGGACTCGCGATTCTTATTGTCTGTCGACGGTTGATTCTCTCTCCCAGCTCGATCCCCTGTCGGGTCAAAGCTTAATGCCGTGTCTGGTTTTTTGCGGAACGTTCACTTTCATCTTCGTCCAGGTTGCTGCCGCGGTGTGACTAGCGCCTCAAAGCCGGAAATCACATCGAAAAGTTCCTCGTCGATGCCGCTCTGCCGTAAACGGTGGAACGTGCCGTGGAGATTCTCCAGCAATTCATCGATGTTTTTGTCGGCACGCTGCATCGCGGCGAGGCGGCTCGCGTTCTCGCTTGCGAGCGATTCGGCGCACGCCCGGAAAAGCGAGATGAAAAGATATTCGTGGATGAGTGCGTGCAGGGTCTCGGCGCCACGGCCCATGACCTCAGGCAAGTTCTCGGTTGGCCAGTGGACTTTAGACAGGTCCTGTTGCCATCGCGCGTCGAGGGGCAACAACCGCTGCCCGACCGGATCATAAAGCGCTCCGGACCGTGGGCGATTATGAAAAACGTAAACACGCGCATACTCGCCTTTGGCGCGATGCGCCTCGCTTTCGATCTGGATTTGCCCAACCAGCGGTGTAATGCCCTTGACGGAATTCGGCACAGCGAAAAGTCCCATCAGTGGCAGGCCCGCGTCCGCCAGACGCGCATGAACGCGCTCACCAATAGCCCAGACTTGGAGTTTGCCGGGCAAAGCTGCAAGGGTCTTGATCGCAAAATCGACCACCACGTCATTAAACTGGCCCACCAGCCCCTGATCGGATCCGAAAACGATCGCACCGATGGCGTTCGCATCGTTTTGTTCTTTCCCTTCAATCATCAGGCCTGCCGATTCCCTTTCTCGAAAACACACGCTCAACCCCAGCTCCACGGTTCGATAGTAGTCAGTCAACGCGCTTACCGATTTCTCATACTGTCCAATGCTCGAAGCTGCCAGGGCTTTCATGGTACGGACGACGGATTGGAGATCTCCTGCACTTTTGATCTTTCGACTCAGGCTCGCCGTGGTGTCGCTCACGATTTTTTCTTAGGCTCTGCCTTAGACATCGTTTCGGGCTTCGGTTTGACGTCCGATTTGGGTTGGAAGCGAGCGAGCGCTAAGCGGGCAATATCGATAATCGCTTTACGATCCTCATCGCTCAGCTTGTCGGTAGTTTCAAAACGCGCGCAGATTTCCGCGGGGATGTTCGCCGCCGCCTCGCGCACCGCGCGCTCGGCGTCTGTCATCTGGTCAATTGGCACTGAATCGAAGAGGTTCGCTGTCAGCGCCAGCAGGATGGTGATTTGTTCAGGTACGGACACGGGGGCCAATTCCGGCTGCTTGAGGCAAGCGCGAATTCGTCGTCCGTGTTCGATGATCTTGCGGGTGTCTTCATCCAGGCGAGCGCCGAACCGGGCAAATGTCTCAAGTTCCTCGAACTGCGCGTAGGCGAGCTTGAGGTCGCCCGCGACTGCGCGATAAGCCGCTCGTTGCGCTTCGCCGCCGACGCGTGAAACGGATTTGCCGACATCGACCGCCGGCAGTACGCCCAATTCGAAAAGCGATGGCGAGAGGTAGATCTGCCCGTCGGTGATGGAAATCAGATTGGTCGGTATGTAGGCGGAAATATTCTGCGCTTCGGTCTCAATAATGGGCAATGCCGTAAGCGAGCCGTTGCCGAGTTCCGTCCGCAAGTGGGTGGCTCGCTCGAGCAGGCGCGAATGGATGTAGAAGATGTCGCCAGGGAAAGCTTCTCGACCGGGCGGTCGGCGCAGTAGGAGGGAAAGCTCGCGATAGGCTTGAGCGTGCTGCGTGAGATCGTCGTAAACGATCAGCACGTCACGACCCGCTTCCATAAAATGTTCCGCAATGCTGGTCGCGGCGTAAGGAGCGATGTAGGCAAGACCCGGGGGATCATTGCCTTCGGCGACAACGACCACGGTGTAATCCATCGCGCCATTTTCGCGGAGATTGGCGACAACCTTCGCAACGGCGGAAGCGCGCCGGCCGATCGCACAATAGACACAAAGCACATTCTTCCCGCGCTGATTCAAGATAGTGTCGATCGCGATGGCGGTCTTTCCCGTCTGGCGATCACCCAGAATCAATTCGCGCTGGCCGCGTCCGATTGGAATGAGCGCATCAATGGCAATGAGGCCGGTTTGGAGCGGCACCGTGACGGGCGCCCGATCCATGATAGGGGCGGCATGGCGTTCAATAGGCAAACGCTTACTGGAGATCACCGCTCCGTTGCCATCGAGTGGACGACCGAGCGGGTCGATGACGCGTCCCAGTAATCCGTCTCCCACAGCCACGTCCATGACACGGCCCGTGCGCTGAACTTCATTGCCAGCGTGCAGGTCTTGATACTCTCCGAGCAGAACAACGCCGATTTCGTCCTCGTCAATGTTGAATGCGATACCAAAAACTCCGCCGGGAAACTCGAGCAACTCTTCAAACCCAACGCCGGGAAGGCCGGAAACCCTGACGATGCCAGTGGAAACATTTGTGATCGTGCCCACCTCGCACGGTGTCAGTTGCGGCGTAAAGGTTTCCCGCGCGTGGCTAATTCCGGCGAACGTGCGGTCGAAAACGCTCTGCAAGTTTTCAGACGCCGTGTTCATTGATTTTTTGTTTCGAGCTTAACTTCAGGCTTATCCTTTTCTTTCAAGAGCTCACCGATGCCTTTTTCAAGCGACGTAAGGTAATCCGCGATGCTCCATGCCATTTTCTGCCCATTCGTGGTGAGTTCAATGCCGCTGACCAAATCTGGCGAGGTTTCAAACCGCAGATGAATATCGGCTGAGAAGGTTTCATTAATCGCCTTCTGTATTGCCGCACGTTGCTCGGCAGGCAGATCAAAAGTGCTGCGCAAGAGCGCGGGATCAGATGTTGCTTTAAAGGCCTTGGCTAACTCTTCTTTTGGCGTGCCATTCATCGCGCGTACGCGACGAGTGAATACGTCGCCCATGCGTTCTTCCAGGCTCGTCGTGGCAAGATCCGTCAGGGCCTTGCGCGCGATGGCAAACACTTCCTGCTGGGCCCGGAGACTGATGACTTGATTCAGGTTTTTAACATCGTTTCTTAACGCTTCCTCTCGTTTGACAGTCAAAGCGTCAGCTGCTTTCCGCGCTTCATCGAGGAGCCGCTGACGTTCAGCGTTTGCCTCTTCTGTCACTTTACTCAAGAGTGCGGCGCGCTGTTGATTAAATTCCTCGTTCTTGCGCTGGAATTCGTCGCGTTCTTTTTGGGCTTCGGCCTTTTTTGCATCAGCATCCGCGAGTTCCGCGGCAATCCGTTTCTCCCGGGCGTCAATGGCGTTGAGGATAGGCTTATAAAGAAAACGCTTCATCAACCACACCAGGATGAGGAAGTTGAGCGCTTGCGCGCCGATGGTGAACCAATCGATCAGCATAAGTTCATTTTCCTGCGGTCTGAGCGATGACGTGATTCCAGAACGGGTTGGCGAAAATGAGAATCATCGAGACCACGAAGCAGTAGATGGCCGTGGACTCGATCATCGCCAAACCGACAAACAGAGTTCGAGTGATGGTAGCGGAGGCGTCAGGCTGCTGCGCCAATGCGGTTAGCGCTGTCGCGACCGAGCGCCCTTCGCCCAGTGCAGGTCCCATACATCCCACCCCAGTTGTGAGGCCGGCGGTGACAATTGATGCCACGGCGATGATTGTCATGCTATCCATAGTGTGTCCTTTGGTTGTTTATTATTGCTTCAAGTTTTAGGAACTGGCTCAGGTTTTCTCGTGCGCGTGGCGGCGGCGATATAAACCGCGGCCAGGATGCTGAAGATATAGGCTTGCACCATGCCGGTGAGGAGACCAAGCGCCGTCATGAAGATTGGAAAGATGAAGGGCGTGATGGTCAGCAAAATACCAATGATCATCGCCCCGCTCATCATGTTGCCGAACAGACGGACGGCCAGGGCCAGCGTGCGCGAAAGTTCACTAATGATGTTAAACGGCAGCATGATAATTGTCGGCTCCGCGTAGGACTTGAGATAGCCTCCGAACCCCTGTTCCTCGATGCCGAAAAGTGGCACAGCCACGAAAACGCACAACGCGAGCGCCGCGGTGGTCGAGAGAGAGGCCGTCGGCGGTTCGAAGCCGGGAATGACGGTGCAGAGACTGGCCAGGGCGACAAACAGGAAAAGTGTTCCCAGAAAGCCAATGAACTTCTCCGGATGGCGGAGACCGACGTCTTCGATTTGTTTCTCGATCGCTGTGACGACGATTTCCAGAAGGTTCTGCCAGCGGGAACGTTCCAAATCCATGGAAAGTTTGCGGGTGATGAGTTTTGAACCGCCGACCAGCACGAGCATCAGTCCCCATGTGAATACAATCGTGGCGTTGAGTTTGAAAAAACCATATTGCCAGAAGATCAATTGATCAGGACTAAGACGCATGGCCCGCCTCCTGTTTTACGCGGGTTTGATCTTCTATTGAAGACCCGGTTAGAAACATCACGACGAAGCGTGCGATAACAAATCCGAGAAGGCATGCCACCAGCCTCTGCCAGTCTCCGCGTCCGATAAAATAAAATCCAAGCAAGGTAATACCCATCCGCAACAGCAGGCTGACAAAAAACCAAAGCGCCGGTTGTTTGGACGAAATGCCCTTGCGAACCGTCCACCAAAGGCCGCCAAAGAAAATCAGGCCGATCAAAATGCCCGCAACGGATGCGAGCGCCAGAGTCAAAAATTCATTCATCACCATCCTCCTGTTCGTCCCGGATTGCCTGGTCTTCCTTGGCAACCCAATGCCATGCATTCAAACAGCCGAGCGCCAGCCCCGCCACCAGCAGCGCCAGCGTCCAGGAATGCTTGCCTGCATGGTGTTTGTCCAACCAGATGCCAAGAGCTGCGCCGAGCAGTGTCGGCACTACCACCGACCAGCCAACCAACCCCATCATGCCCAGGCCGGACCAGACAGTCGGTGCGGATTTACGCGCCTTGAGTTTGCGAGTCGCCTTCGCGCCGATTTCTCCCGCGAAGGTCGGTTCATTCTCGGGGGTGTTATTCTGCTCGTCATTCATGTTGAAAGGTCGCGATGCGGCGCAGAAATCCAGACTCCAATTTCGCCACGGCCACGCGCACGCTTCGTTCGTTCTCGTCCAGGGTCAGAAATTCTTTTTCTACCTCAGCGTGCAATTGGCCGAGGTCCGTTCCACTGACCGCCCGGCGCACGGAAACGAGCACGTCCATGCCGGTCTTGACCAGCACGCCTTCATCCACGGCCATAAAAACTTCCCCGTCTGATTCTGTCTGATAGATCAAAATTCCCGGTGCGAGCGCCGCTACACAATCAAGCCGGTGTGGCAAGAGTCCAAACGAGCCCTCGCGCGTCTCTGCGACGATGCGCGACACGTTGGTTTTCTCGGCGAAGATTTGGAAGGGCAGGAGCACCTTAAGATTCATGAATTGCGGCATGTTCAACCTTGAATTGAGGTTTTTCCGCAGGCTTCGGATCGGTTTTGATTTTTGACACAGATTCAGAAGGAGTTGCTGGCTGGTCGGGTTTCGCTTTTCCCTTCACTTCGCCAATCGGCCCGATCATGTAGAGCGCGCTCTCCGGATAGTCTTTGAATTCGTCGTGCAGTATTCGCTCGCAGCCATCCAGAGCGTCCTTAAGAGAGACAAGTTTTCCGGTAAGGCCGGTGAACTGCCCGGTCGTGAAAAAGGGCTGTGTGAGAAAACGCTCCAACCGGCGAGCGCGGACGACCACGCTGCGGTCCTCCGGCGAAAGCTGCTCCAGGCCGAGCATGGCAATGATGTCCTTAAGTTCCGCGTATTGCGCGAGCGTCCGCCGGATTTCCTGCGCCAAAACATAATGCCGTTCACCGACGATGCCCGGTGTAGTCATCTTGGAACTGGATTGCAGCGGATCGATAGCTGGGAAAAGCCCTTCGCTCGCTCGCTTGCGTGAGAGCACGATCGACGCGGAGAGATGCGAGAACGTATGCACCGCCGCCGGATCGGTAAAATCGTCCGCCGGCACGTACACCGCCTGAATTGAGGTGATGGCGCCGGTATCCGTATTAGCGATGCGCTCCTCTAAACCCGATAACTCGGTGCCCATCGTTGGCTGATAACCCAGACGCGACGGCATCTGTCCCATCAAGCCCGAGACCTCCATGCCGGCCTGGATGAAACGGAAGATATTATCGATGAGCAGCAACACGTCGCGGTGCTCATCGTCGCGGAAATACTCGGCCATCGTCAGCGCGGCGTGGCCCACGCGGAACCGGCTGCCCGGTGGCTCGTTCATCTGGCCGTAGACCATCACCATGTTTGGCAACACACCGGCTTCCTTCATGTCGCGGTAAAGCTCCTCACCTTCGCGACAACGTTCACCGATGCCACAAAAAATGCTTACGCCTTCCTGGTGTCCGATCATGTTGTGGATCATTTCGGTGAGCAAAACCGTCTTGCCCACACCCGCCCCGCCAAAAAGTCCCGCCTTGCCGCCGCGTTCCAGAGGCACAAGCACATCAATGACCTTGATGCCCGTTTCAAAGATTTCAGACTTGGTAGAGCGTCGCGCCAGCGGGGGTGGAGCTCGATGCACAGAACGCCATTGAACATCCGACGGCGCCGGCTGACGGTCGATGGCATTGCCAAACACATCAAACATCCGCGAGAGAATCCCTTTGCCGACCGGCGCTTTTAATGGCCCTCCTGTGTCCTCCACCGCCATGCCGCGAGCAAGGCCTTGCGTGGGCGTCAACGCAATCCCGCGCACATGACGTGCATCACGCTGCTCCAGCACTTCGATGACTATTCGACCTTTATCTCCAGTTCGCAATACCGAGTAGATCGGCGGCAAATGCTCATCGAACCGTATATCCACGACGCTGCCGCGCACCGAGACGACGGTCCCAAGATTTGTCCTGTTTGCTTTGTCTTTCATTTATGAGGATACTATTTTCTCGCAGCAGCTGAAGATGATTGCGGAGATTGAATGCGAGGCCGCCAAGCCAGGTCATCAGTCATCAAATAAATAATCATGGCTGCAAGCATCAAAACCACGCCGACCCATAAACGCCAATCGCGATGCGCAAGTTTCCAATAAGCGCCAGTATGTTGGTGGTGATCCTTCTTTATTTCATTCATTGGTTCGCATCTTTCTCGACGCCGTCACGGATGATTTCAAGGGGGTGTTATTACTGAAATTGAAAACTCACCATCCCTTGGTCAATTCCTGGGCTTCATCCGAGATTGATGGAGCATCTTTAGGAAAGCGGAAACTTTGTTCAATTAGTACGGAACCCACCAATCCAAAGTAAGTATTCTACAATGGCTTTGACATGCGTATGGGGTAAACACCCCATAACGAGATTCAACTGACTGTCTTAAACAAAAACCGAAAGAATAAGCATGAAGAGATAGAGCAACTCGTGTTGGTTCATTTCAGCGATGACTTAAATGGACTCAGACGGTCAGAAGCAGACTTGAGACCCTTGAGTTTGTGTTCAAGAGGGGTAAATCGGGAGTGACATGCCTTTTTTCTTGATTGCCATTTCCGTTAAGTTATTCTACCTAAGTTCGTTAGGGCAGTTAGCTTAGTGGTAGAGCACCTCGTTTACACCGAGGGGGTCGGGGGTTCGAATCCCTCACTGCCCATTCTACCATCCCAAAAAATTAAGTGTCTTTCGGCGCGGGCGGAAGCAAAGTCGTCGTCTTGGTCCCCAGGATTTTCTCGAAAATCACCCGCATCGTCCGGCGTCCCGTCCTCGAGCATTGCACCAGCTGTGGCAACGCATCCAGCGCGGCGCGCGCCGTCTGCGGACGGCTGGCCGGATCCTTTTCCAGGAATTTCATGATCCATCGTTCCAGCGAGTCGGAAATCTCCGGGCGCAAATCCACCATCGGGTGCGGCGCCTTCCCCACGTGCGCCTCGATCAATGACGCCACCGTCTGCCCGTCGAACGCCGTGTGCCCCGTCAGCGCCTCGTATAAAATGCAGCCGAACGAATAAAGGTCGGTCCGCTTGTCGATCAGCTTTTGCTCCAGCTGCTCCGGCGCCATGTAATGAATCGACCCCATCAACGAATTAAAATGGTCCACCGATTGCGGCTGCGGCTTGTCGATATACTTCGCCAGCCCGAAATCCAAAATCTTCACCTCGAACGAACCCGTCACCAACGGCTGCAGCATGAAATTCGCCGGCTTCAGGTCGCGATGCATCATCCCCATTGAATGCGTCGCAATAATCCCCTCCAGCGACTGCACCGTGAATTTATGAAAATCATTGATGTGAAGCGGCCCGCGTTGCAGGCATTGCTCCAGGTTTTCCCCCTCGATCAACTCCATCACGATATAAGCCGTCTTGTCCTCCGTCCCGTAATCGAAAACCGTCACCACGTTCGGATGCCGCACCGACGCCGTCGTCATCGCCTCCCGCAACGCATCCTGGATGACCTTGTCCTCCTTCTGGTCGCCTTCGCATTTCATGCATTTTACGGCGACCGGCCGCTTTAAATGATGGTCCCAGGCTTGGAAAACATTGCTGAGCCCCCCGTAACCGATCTGCTCTTGGAGCTGATACCTCTGGGCGATCCAAGGTAAAGCGGGGAGATTAATTTCGTTCATGGCCTCTGCCAACAAGTTACGCCATAAACTCGTCTATGGCAAATCGCCGGGATCGTCCATAAAAATCGACCCCGCTCCAATCCCAAATTCACGTCCAGTAAATGAGGTGTAAAACAGCGCCACCTCAAACTTGATCGAATATTTAACGCGTAAAATGCTCAATGGCTTAACCTTATAAACCACCGCCGCTGCGCTAAAACCAATCAGGGCGACGCATGAGAGCTCGGGGGCGTGCTCTGGTACGGATCAAACCGGAAAACCACCTCGCCCGGCTTGCCTAAATTCAACTTGTCCCGCGCCAAACGCTCCACATAAAGCGGATTCGTCTTCAGCAACGCGACCTCCTGCTGCAACCGCCGGTTCGATTCCATTGCCTGCGCAATTTTCGCCGCGTTGTCCCGATTCTCCTGCTGCAACCGTTGCGATTGCTGGATCACCGGCAAAAACCAAAGCACCACTGCCGCGATCATCGCCACCACCAGCAGCAATTGCGTGATCTGGATCAGCGTCGCCCAGATATTCCCGTCGCCCCGCTGTTTCAGCGGAATTTTCGAGGGATCAAGAACTTGTCTCATGAACCGTTCCTATTTATGAGACGGTTCGCACGACTCTTAAAGCGAGCCTCCATAAACGGCGGCATCCCCCAATTCCTCCTCGATGCGCAAAAGCTGGTTGTACTTCGCCAGCCGATCCGTCCGCGAGAATGAACCGGTCTTGATCTGCCCCGCGTTCAGCGCCACCGCGATATCGGCGATCGTCGAATCTTCGCTTTCACCGGAACGATGGCTGATCACGCTCGTATATCCTGCGCGTGTCGCCATCGCCACCGCGTCGAACGTTTCCGTGAGAGAGCCGATTTGGTTTACTTTCACGAGGATTGAATTTCCAACGCCCAACCTAATGCCTTTTTGTAAGAATTCAACATTTGTTACAAAAATGTCGTCCCCCACCAGCTGCGTCGTCGATCCCATCTCCTCCGTCAGCATCTTCCAGCCGTCCCAGTCCGATTCCGCCATCCCGTCCTCGATCGAAATGATCGGGTAACGCTTCGCCAGCTCCTTATAGAGCGCAATCATCTCCTTGCCCGTCCGCTTGCGGCCGTCCGACTTCTTGAAAATATATTTTTTGCTCGAGCGATCGTAAAATTCGCTGCTCGCCACGTCCAGCGCTAGGAATACATCGCGACCCAGCTTGTAACCGGCCTTCTTCACCGCCAGCGCAATCACCTCCAGCGCCTCCTCGTTCGACTTCAACTTCGGCGCAAAACCGCCCTCGTCGCCGACCGCCGTGCTCAGGTTGCGCCCGCGCAACACTCCCTTGAGCGAATGAAAAATCTCCACGCCATAACGCACCGCCTCGCGGAACGTCGGCGCGCCCTTCGGCACAATCATGAATTCCTGGAAATCGATCGGCGCGTCCGAATGCGCTCCGCCGTTCAACACGTTCGCCAGCGGAACCGGCAAAACTTTCGCGTTCGGGCCGCCCAGGTAGCGATACAACGGCAACCGCAGCGCCGCCGCCGCCGCCCGCGCATTCGCCATCGAGACGCCCAAAATCGCGTTCGCGCCCAGCTTCTTCTTGTTCTTCGTGCCGTCCAGCTTGATCAACGCGTGGTCCAGCCCGTTCTGGTCGATGCTGTTGAAACCGATAAGCGCCGGCGCCATGATCTTGCGCACATTCTGCACCGCCTTCGTCACGCCCTTGCCGAAATAGGAATGCGGATCTCCGTCGCGCAACTCCAGCGCCTCAAATTCGCCTGTGCTTGCTCCCGATGGCACAATCGCGCGCCCCATCGCGCCGCCTTCGAGAAGGACCTCCGCTTCGAGTGTGGGATTTCCCCGGGAATCCAGGACCTGCCGCGCCGTTACTTTCGCAATCGATGTTCGGGCCATGGAAAAACTCTATTTGATTGCCGCCTCGATTTTTTCGATCGTCACCTGGCGCTGCTCTTTGCCTTCGCCCGGCAACGACATCGTGTCGCCCACCTGCCGCTTGATCAGCGCCTTCGCCACCGGCGTCAGATAGGAAATAATTCCCTTCACCGGATCGCTGTCCCACGCGCCGAGAATGCTGTAAACCAATTTGTCCGGGCTGCCCGCGACCGATAGCGTCACGCGCGTCCCCACGTTTACGCTCGACGTGTCCGGCGCCGAAAAATCGGTTCCCTGCGCGCGCGAAAGCATCGACTCCAGCTCCGCCTTCCGCCGCATCAACACCGTCTGCATTTCCTTCGCCGCCTTAAATTCGTGGTTCTCCCGCAGATCGCCGTACGAGCGCGCAATGCCGATCTCCCGGCTGTTTTCCGGGATTTTTTTTGTCGTGATCTCTTCCAGCTCGCTCTTGCGCCGCTCCAGGCTCTCCCATGAGACAATCAGCGTCGCGTCTTCCGAGCTCTTCTCGCTCACGATCATCGCCTGCACGTCGGGATAAAGTTTAATGATGTTCGCCAGCAGCGAACGCCGGTCCAGCTCCTCGAAAACGGGGCTCAGCAAAATCGCCCGCGTAATGTCGCGCACGTCTTCATAAGCCGCGTCGCGCAGCAACATCGTGATCAATTCCTTGTCGCCCAGCACCAGCTCGTAAAGCTTCGTGCCCTTTTTGATCTCCGAAAGCTGGTCCTGCTCCAGCACCGACAGGATCGCCATCATCAATTGCGGTTCCAGCAGCGGCTTGAACAATTCCTCGCGGCTCTTGCAGAACCAATGCAGGAAATCGCACGTCACGCTCCGTTCGCGCAGCAGACGATTCACCGCCGTCACGATCTCCGGCCCGCGGCCCGCTTCCACGAACGATTCCGTCACGCTCTGCGCCACCCGGCCGTTCGCGCGCGGCAACAAACCCGTAAAAAGAATCGGCCACTCATTCGGAAATCCCTCCCGGATGCATTGCAGCAACTTGTTCTGGCGGCTGCCCGGCAGCGCTTCCAGCAGCGTGCTCAACGGCCCCGCCGTTTTCGGCGCCATCTCGATCACCGACAATTGCCCCACTTCCGCCGGTTGGCCCGTCTCCGCTAAAAATTCATCGCGCGCCAGCGCCAGCTCAATGCACTGCGGCAGTTGCGTCCGCGGCATCCGAATAAGTACTTTATTGATCGTGTCGCGAACTTCGTCCGCGATCGCCTGGTTCTTGATCTCCGGCCAATGACGCGTCAACGGCACCAGCGCATTGACCAGCGCCTTGTAACCGACCGCGAGACGAAGATTTTCCAGCGCCTGCTGTCCCAGCGCGCTCGGCGCCTCCAGCGCGCGAAACGCTTCCGATTTCCGCGTCGGGATATAAAAGTGACCGTCCTTCCGCATCGCCCGCTTCGCCCCGTCCCACCATTTCTTCCATTGCTCCGCCGGAATCACATCGGGCGAAAGCACCTTCTGGATGTTCTCCGCGTTCGCGCCGTCTCCCAAACTCTGGATGCAAAGTCGGACCACTTCCGCCGGCTCGTCCTTCGCCTTCTTCTTCAAGGCGGCGGGATCGCTCGACTTCAACGCCAGCACATCCTCCGAACCGACCGAGGTCAGCGTCTGCGCCGCGTACTCCAGCTGCATCAAGTGACCCTTCTTCTGCTCAAAATCAACGATCATCTGTCCCAGCGTATTCCATTCCTTGATCCGGCCAAATCCCCAACTGCGATGGCGGCAATAAGTTCCGGGTTGGAGACGCTGCAAATTTTCAGCCAGGTGCGGGGGGAGATTGTCGGGGGTAGTGCTGGCTTGAAGATCTGTTTCCATAGAAGCCTACATTGTAATGAAATAGGACGAATATGCAATGTCTTTCACTGGGAGCGCACTTTGAACGGCCCACTGTAACGTCAACGACCCCTCAATCGGCCAAAATCAACCACCGATCGCGAGCCTGATCAGAACGTCAAATCCATCCGCTGCCGGCGCAAAACACCCTCGCCCGAATGCTCCCCGCCGCCGACACCTTTCGACTCGCGATTTGCGTGCTCGCCATCAACCACCCTCAAAACCGCCTCCGCTTGCGCAACACGGGCAGGACCAACGACATCCTTCTCAAGATCGATCCCCATATTCCCCAAACCCACAATAGAATCATCACCTTGCGCGATAAAATCCACCTTCGTCACCGATTCAGGAACTTTCCGCTCATCTTTAACGAAAAATGTCGACCACGCATACGCCGCCTTTCCAATCAACTCGGGTTCCGCTCCCGCCCGGGCATAAAAAAGCGATTGCGATCCAAACCCGCCCACCGTCCAGGAATGAAATTCATCGACTGAAAACCGCGCCGCGGCCCACGCTTCAAAATCCGCCAGAGTCCGCCCACACTTTTCAAAAAGATAACCCAATGGCCGGAGAACCGACTCCCGCGTTGCCATTCCCATCTCGGCGCTTGCGACGCTCGGCCCCGTAATTTTTGGCGCGGGACCAACGTGTTCTGCCTTCGGCTTGTCCATCTCGTCCCGAATCCACATCGCAATTTCCCTCCAGTCTCCCGGAAGCTCGTGCAGCGGAGTTTGAATCTTGTATTTCGCCTCTAGCGAAACCGCCTCGGCCGGAACCAGTGTTTCTGGCGGCGGTTGTGGATTCATGATGAAAAGATCTTCGCAATCCGATTAAAAGGTCAACCCCGACCGCGACAAGGATTTGGCGCTGCCCCCGGGAAACTCACCACCACCACCGGCGCCTTCAACAGCACGCCCCGCATGCTTGCCGGCATCCACCCTGAGAACTGCATCTGCTTGCGCTTGAAGCAGGGGAGTAACAACATTTTGGAATAGCTCCACTGACAGGTTGCCTAATCCAAATTCATGTTCACCTTTCCGATCAACGACAAAATCGTTCTTGGCCACAGCTTGCGGATCTCTCTGAGCATCATCACTCAGTCCACCATTAGGCCATACATAACAAGCATTTCCGATATTCTGCTTCCTACCGCCTGGTTCGGTATAATGAAGAAATTGCGGACCAAAACCTCCCACGCTGAACGAACGAAATTCACTGACTGAAATGCGCTCGTCGAACCAAGCCTGAAAATCATCCGCCCGGCCGCATTTTTCAAAAAGATACCCAATCGCTCGGCGCGCCGGATCGCGTGTCGCATCATCAATCCTGTCGCGCCGAATCGTGCATTCGTAATCGTAACCGTTGGGAGGGAAATGTATTTTTTCATCGCCCCAACGGCTCTTGCGCGTCTTAAACTCTTTCACCAGCCAGTCTTCCAACTCAGCCGCCCCTGTCGGTAATCGATCCAACCGATTAACGATGGAATACTTCGCTTCAAGCGAACTGGGTTCAACTGTGACGCCAATAGTTGGGCTTCTTGAATCCATAGAGAAAGATCACTATACAATTACTACACATATCGTCAATATATACCTAAATTACTTTTCTAATTTTCCGGTCTTCTCTCTTCTCTTTTAGCCGCGCCTGTTTTACAAATTTCTTCACCCCACCCACTCCAAAATCTCGTGCGTCCCCTCACCATCCTCCGCTCCGATAAACTCGAGTTCCCCGATGTCGCTTCCGCCAATCGCGAAGGCCTCCTCGCCGTCGGCGGCGATCTCTCCACCGAGCGTCTCCTCCTCGCTTATCGATCCGGCATCTTCCCGTGGACCGATGAACCCCTCACTTGGTGGTCGCCCGATCCCCGCGCCATCTTCGATCTCCATTCCTTCACCCCGCCCACGCGCCTCGCCCAAAAAATCCGCCGCAGCCCCTTCACCATTACGTTCGATCGCGCCTTTGCCCAGGTCATCGAAGCCTGCGCCCAGCCCGCGCGCGGCCGCGAAACCAGTTGGATCAGCCCGAACTTCGTCGCCGCCTATGCGCGGCTCCACGCCGAGGGCCACGCCCACAGCGTCGAGGCATGGCAGGGCGAACAACTCGTCGGCGGCGTTTACGGTGTCTGTCTCGGGGGATTTTTCGCTGGCGAATCCATGTTCCATCTCGTCACCGACGCCTCCAAGATCGCCCTCGTCCACCTCTTCACCCGTCTCCGCGATCGCGGCTTTCTCCTCTTCGATACCCAGGTCGTCTCGCCCCTCACCGTCCGCCTCGGCGCCATCGAAATCCCCCGCAACGAATATCTGCGCCGCCTCAAGGTCGCCCTCGCCTGCAAGACGAAGTGGAAAGATTGATCTCCTACCGCGTCACGCGCAACGTCCGCACCGTCACCCCCAGCGCCCGGCTCAACTTCTTCGGCAACTCCGCCTGCCGCTGCAACTGATACGACAACGCGCTGTTGAAACATTTAAAATAAGCCGTCCCCTCCGCCCCGTTCACCCGCTCCAGGCACGACTGCTGCGCGACTTCCGCTCCCACAATCTCTGCCCAGATCGTCTGATACCGCGCCGGATTATGCGTCAGCTTGTCCTGCATCGTGTTCAAAAGATGATCAATCAGCGCGTGCCGTCGATTTCCCCAGCCCGGCGGCAGCGCACTCGACTCCTTCGATGCGCTCGATTCCACAAACCGCGCCTTCTCGTTCACCGTCGGGCTTCGTCCGTGATGCTGCAAAAATGAACTCTCCACCCGTACCGACTGCTGCTGCTCCGTCGCCAGTCGATCATAGGTGATCTGCTCGATCCGCCCGTGCAGATGCTGCATCAGCACGTTCAACGGCACCGTCATACCGCTCGCCCGCGCCTTCTCCAGAAATTCGCGCGTCACCTCGCGCCGAATCTCATGGTACCGCTGCTTCGACGCCTTCAGATAAGGCCGCTCCGCCTCCTGACCGCCAATCACCTTGTGCACGCCCGATTTCTCCAGCCGCGACCGCTGCGCTTTCGACTTCAGGCTGCGATTCAACCCCAGATCCTTGTAAGTCTTCACTTCCTCTTTCTTCGCCCGGCTCTGCGCCGGCCACTTCGTGAATGACTTTTTCGCTGCGAATCCTCCGGCGCTCATGCCTTCCCCTTCCTCTCGTCCAGCTGCCGCAAATATTTAAAAGTATAGAGCCCCGAATCGTGCCCATCCTGCCACGTCGGCTGCAGCGCATAACCCCCGACGATCCGGAATGTGCGCAGCGCAAAACTTTTCGGCCCGTAACTCAACGGCGGCCGTTCGACTCGACCCAAAATGTCCGGCTCACCCCCGCACGCCGCGCAGGGACACGCCTTCCGCAAAAATTCCAACTGGAAATAAGATTCGCGCCCGTCATTCCACGCCACCGCCAATTCCTCCCCGATCGTCTGGATATTGGCCGGCGCAAGAGTCGATTCCATAATCCGCTAGACTGAACTCCACCCCCGTTCCCGTCAAGTAAGCCAGTCGCACGGATAGTGGCTCATGAATGGCGTCCTGCCTCGGAACTAAACGCGTTTGCGGCTGCGGAACGCCAGCGCAATCATTCCGGCGCCGGCCATTAAAAGCGCCCATGTGCTCGGTTCCGGTACGACATCGACAATCGCGATGCCTGTTGGATTGTCCAAACCGGAAACAAAGACGCTGACAACTCCGCCCGGAGTGATTTCATCAATCGAGTCATTGCCGTTATCAACAACATAAAGATTGCCGCTCGAGTCGATGTCGAGCTGATAGGAGTTTCCAAAAGGGTGGGCAAAAACGCTGACCGTGCCGCTGGAATTGATTTTGTAAACCGTATTGCTGCCATTGGTCGCATAAAAATTGCCTGCGCCGTCACTGACAATTCCGACGAGATTGGACGGAACAGTGGCAAATACAGAGTGTACTCCAGTGGGAAAAATTTTATAAATCTTTCCTCCGGCATAGTCGGCTTCATATAGAAAGCCGTTATAGTAAGTGACATCTTCATCATTGCCAATGGAACCGCTGGTAAACTGGCTTTCCGAAGCCCCACCCGGCGTGATTTTATCAATCTCACTGGAAATGCAATCACAGACAAATAAATTGCCGCTGCTGTCAAAGACCAGGCCTGCGAGGTCATGGTTGCCCACGAATGTAAAATAGGGCGTCACTGTCCCGGAACTCGAAATTTGATTGACCGCGCTATTAAGGCCTCCGTCGCCTGCGCTTCCTTGATACAGCGTGCCGCCATTCATCGTCAGAAATATAAGATCCGATCCATCCAGTCCTGTCGCAAGTGTGCTGGTGCTGCCGCCAGCGGTGACGGACAGAACGCTGCCATCGGTATTTCCGCCCGCTCCTGTCTCTGATACATAAAGAAAGGTTTGCGCTTGGGCGACAGGAGAAGAGACAAGCAGAAATAACCCAATTGAGAATTGAGTTAAAGCCCTGTAAAGGTTGGCTAGCCAACGGCTAGTTTCCATAGATAAAATATACATTAAAACAAACAGTTCTCAAATTATACTTCCCATCCTCTTAAGTAGCTAAATGACAAATATTTAAGCAGTGCTTTGACCATGCAAAAACGTTGTGAGTTGGCTCACCTGTCCGCGATACTTCGCCCAGCGATGTGGGCTGGGTCAAAGCCCGATGGACGAGTATCCTGAGTCCGCAAAACGGGGTCTAGGCTCAGTCTGGCGTTGCTCCAACTCCCACAAAAGCAATCGACCTCGATACATCAACATCTGGCGCAAACCCGGATCCGCCGTCGTGCTCACCAGCTGCAACACCACATCAATGATCATATTTATCGCCTTCTCTTCCATATCAGACATCGGATTCATATGATGTATTACATCGTAATACTTTGTCATACATACGTCAACCCGGAAATTGAAGATTGTGCCCCCATCCGCTTTATTTATCGTTAATTTGTGACACGCTCCACCATCAGCCTTCCCGAGAATCTCCACGACGACGCCAAGTCGCGCGCTGATTCCTTCGGCCTCAATTTTTCCGAGTACGTCCAGCTCCTCATCCGCGAAGACCTCCGCTCCGGCCGCCAGAAAATCATGCTCATCGCCGAGACGCCCGGCTCCGGTGCGGCCTCTTCTCCGAAAAAATCGGCCCCGGTCTCCTACCGCCCGAAAAGTAAGCGTTAGCTCCGGGAATTTTTCTGAAATCCTCCCCCGTCAAGCATCTCTACATTCACGTCCCCTTCTGCGCGAAGATCTGCCCCTACTGCGCCTTCTACGTTCATCTCGGCGACGTCACCCAGCAGCGCCGCTTCGTACAAGCCTTGCGCACGGAGATCGCCCGCGCCTGCGTGCGTTACGATCTCCAGCTTGAGACCATCTATTGCGGCGGCGGAACTCCCTCGCTCCTCGCTCCCGACCTCTTCACCGAAATGATCCGCGATCTCGCGCCCTCCAGCCAAGTTGAATTTACCCTCGAGGCCAATCCCGCCACCGTCACCGAGGCCAAGGCCGCCGCGTGGCGCGCCGCCGGCGTCAACCGCATCAGCCTCGGCGCGCAATCGTTCGACGCCGATTATCTCAAGCTCCTCGGTCGCCAGCATCAGCCCGGCGACATCCCAGAGACCATGTCTCTCCTCCGCCGTCTCGGATTCAACAACGTCAACATCGACCTCATGTTCGCGCTCCCCGCCCAGCCCGACAAAATCTGGACCGACACTCTCGACGCCGCACTCGATTGCCGGCCCGATCACATCTCCGCCTACGCCCTCACTTACGAAGAAGACACGCCCTTCTTCCGCGAAAAGCTCGCCGGCAATTTCACGATCGATGAACCGCGCGAAATCCGCATGTTCGAGACCACCGTCGACCGCCTCACCGCCGCCGGCCTTCCTCCCTACGAAATTTCCAATTTCGCCAAGGCGGGATTCGAAAGCACCCACAATCGCGCCTACTGGCGCGGCGCTGATTACCTCGGCGTCGGCCCCAGCGCCGTCACCACCGTCGGCTCGGAACGCTGGAAAAATATCCCCGACACCAAGGCCTACGTCGAACGCATCGAGCATAACGGCGACCTGCGCACCGAACTCGAAATCATGACCTCCGCTCTACGCCTCAAGGAACAGATCATGTTCGGCCTCCGCACCCGCGAAGGCGTTCCCGTCCATCAACTCGCTCCCGGCCAGGGCGAGCGTCTCGTCGAGGAAGGCCTCGCCTTCGCCACCGACAATCGCCTGCGCCTCACCCCGCGCGGTCGCCTCGTCGCCGATGGCGTCGCTGAATTTCTCGCCTGAAAATAATCCGCGTGCCCCACATTAACGTTTTCGATTTTTTCCTGCTGGTGTAGCTTTTTCTAACGTCATGGACACACCGCTTACGTTCTGGATCGCCTTCATCGCCGCGGTGATGGTCCTCGCCGCGCTCGATCTCTTTCTCTTCAATCGCAGTCCGCGCCAGATCACCATACGCGAAGCCGCGCTCTGGAGCGGATTCTGGGTCGTGCTCTCCACCGTCTTCGGCATCGCCATCTGGCGCTGGAAGGGCAATGCCAAGGCCGTCGAATTTTTTACCGGTTACCTCCTCGAATATTCCCTCAGCGTCGACAATCTCTTCGTCTTCATGGTCATTTTCAATTATTTCGCCGTCCCCGCCGGCGTCCAGCGCCGCGTCCTGTTCTGGGGCATCATCGGCGCGCTCATCTGTCGCGGCACGATGATCGGTCTCGGCGCCGTCCTCATCAATCACTTCAACTGGGTCCTCTACGTCTTCGGCGCTTTCCTCATCTTCACCGGTTTCAAGATGCTCGGTGACAAGGGCGCGAAGGTGGATCCCGAGAAGAATCCCATCCTCAAGTTCTGCCGCGCGTGGCTCCCCATCTCGAAGGATTACGACGGCGGCAAATTCATCACCCGTTCCGGGGCGCGCCGCCTCTTCACGCCGCTCATGCTCGTCCTCATTGTCATTGAGACCACCGACATCGTTTTCGCCGTCGATTCAATTCCGGCCGTCTTCGCCGTGACCAAGGACGCCTTCATTGTCTTCACCTCGAACATCTGCGCCGTTCTCGGCTTGCGCGCGCTTTATTTCCTCCTCGTCGGCGCCATGCGCGATTTCATTTACCTGCCGCTCGGTCTCGGGGTTATTCTTAT
>Ga0206931_1150_pt1 | contig 21147 bp, 14 predicted proteins | sample Alteio_BWOrgHeat_17_FD_152946 | JGI IMG/M metagenome (GOLD analysis project Ga0206931, IMG submission 152946) | Enriched cells from forest soil in Barre Woods Harvard Forest LTER site, Petersham, Massachusetts, United States -... | ecosystem: Environmental > Terrestrial > Soil > Temperate forest >...
CGGGCATTGCCAATTTTCAAAAAGATTTTGCAAAATATAAATCATCAAAGGGGGCCGTACAGTTTCCTATTGACGAACCGATACCAGTTGCGCTTGTAACAAAAATTGTAAAATTCAGGGTGAAAGAAGATGCGGAGAAAGCTGATATAAAAGCAAAGAAAAAATGATGAAAGGTTTTTACTTACCAATTAACTGATCATTGAGTTGTTGCCTTTTTCCGGCATTTTTGGAAATATTGATTTGTTGGGGGTGGGTGGTCGGGGTATATGATAACGATATATCTATTGTGTCTTGATGAATAATGATTTTGCTGGTTATTGCCTCTATTATTGACCGTTTCTCTTCGAAAGAAAGGTCAAACCAGCGGTTGTATAAATCTTTGGCATCTTGCTGCACCGTGTCGGCGGAGAGTGCCTGTATCTTCAGGAAATCGACTTCTGCTTCTAGTTCCGGCAGTTGGTTTTCAAGCTGCCGCACCTGTTCTTCAATTGGTTTATACAATAGGCTAAAATCAGCTTTGGTAATCTCGCCTCCAATTCTGAGATTGACCAATTCTTCCATCTTCCTTTTGAGTTTGTTGTACTCACTGGTAATGCTCTTTAACAATGTTTCTTTCTCACTAAGCTCGGTTTGAGCCTTTCCGGCGAGAGTTTCGGCATCTATGTCAGCCAGAAGAAACGTTTTAAGCTGTTCGTGAAAAATCTCGTCAAGGTCATTAGCATGAATTTTACGCTTGCAGGTTTTACATTTGTACACAGGGGATGTGGTAAATACATACATTTTCTTGCCGCATTCGCACTGTACAAACCCAGCTAACAAAAAATTGGTTTTGGGGCCTGCCGGGCTTTTTTTCTTTTCCTGCCGGTCTAAAATGGCATTGCATTCATCCCATATTTCAGCAGTTACAATCGCTGGGCAGGGTACGTCTATCCACTCTTCTTTCGACTTCATTTCCCGTCGTTTGCCCGGACTCTTGCTTTGCATATAATTGGCACGCCGGAGGCCTTTGGCTGCAGGGTCGCGCAATAATCGTCTAACCGTAGCATCGGTAAACAGAGAACCATTACGCGTACGGTAGCCGCGCTTGTTCAATTCAGTAGCAGTTGTGCCTTTACGCCTAGTCTGTAAGAAAATCTCGTATAGCAGTTTTCTCACCGGCGCCTCCTGTTCACTAATCTTCAATTCTTTGCCTTCCCACACAAAGCCAAAGGATGGCGGGCCACCTAATGGCTTACCCATTTTGGCACGTATTGGCACCGACGCTGCCACCCGTTCAGATATTTCTTCGCGTTCCCATTGGGCCATTGCCGCTATCATGGTATAGAATAACCTGCCGGCAGGCGTTGACGTATCAATGGATTCTGCTAATGAAACAAGGTCTGCATTATAACCTCTGAATATTTCTGAAAAATCAAGCAGTTCTTTGGTGTTGCGGGCCAGGCGGGCAAGCTTTGAAAAGATAAGGCCGGAGATAACACCATTACGGATATCCTGTAACATCCGCTTTGTTTCGCGGTAATCCATTACTGATTTACCCGACATCGCCTCCAGGCGATAAACGGTGACAACCGTCCAGCCTTTTGCCTCGGCATAAAGGCGTGCACGTCTTTCGTGATGTTCAGGGCTTTCGTCCTTTACCTGCATATCGGTTGATACCCGTATCCAGATACCGATATTTTTCTTTTCCATATCAAAAGGTTTGTCTTAAAGTTACAAAAAAGGTGGGAGAGAAAGAAACAAAATACCAAATATTTTAGTATTAATTTGAGAGGGAAAGTTTCATCAAAAAGGAAAGCTTCTGTATTAAACTGCAACGCATCGTTTACAGTCCTTACTGCCTTTTTATACAAGCTGCGACCTGCAGAGTCGCAGCTTTCCTCACATTGGAAAGTAGGGAAGCATAGGTTGCTATGCTTCCTAAACTTCATCACTTCTTAAAACGGTAAATCGTCGCTTGTTTCAGCCGTCCCCACTCCCACAAGGTTTTGTTGTGATTGCGGTTTTGCCTTGCCTGATTTGGATTTGTTTGATTTAGCTTTACCGGACTTGTCATTTTTAGTGTTGTCTTCCTCTGCTTGGTTATTTTCTTCAAATAACCCTCCCTGGGCTCGCTCTTGTTGTGGCTCATCTTTTTTTGCAAATACATGCACTTTGACGTGTTGTACCTGCATGTTGATACGCCCCTGCGGCTCATTGCCTTTCAAGTAGGCAGTAGGAAATAATCTGCCACCTGCCTCAACTACTGCACCCTTGCGTAAGCTTGCAGCAATCGCTACGTTAAACCAATATCCGCACTGAACAAAGGTAACCTGATCAATCCTTTCATCTTTGCCCTTTGGTTTGTAATAGTCATTAATGGCAATCGTAAAGTTTACCACGTCTTTGTCGCCAATTGTCTTGATTTCTGCATCGCCTGTGAGTCTGCCGATAATCTGTACCATGATTGTTTGTTTTATGAATGAATAAATGATTGTGAAGCTGAAAAAGAATGAAAGTCATTCGGCTTCGCCTCATTCAAGCTTCCCATAGCGACCAGCCATTAGGACTGTGGAGAGCGGAGAAATTTTTTCAAGAAAAAATACTACCGCAAGAAAATGCACGACCATTAAAAAAGCGTGTGGAGATTTTTTATTGAAAACAGCATGCAAGCCGAAACTCGTGCAGGCGCAGAATTTCGCAGCTTCGGAACAGGCCAATACGTTTGCGACAGGGGAAGCGGGTGAATTGGATAAATTAAACAGTCAGATGAAAATACCTTCGTATAAAAAAAGAAGCCCTCCGGGTACAATTACAGGCAGTCAGATGGCTTTACAATCCTTCCCATTTAGCGTATAATAAGTGAATGATACCTAAAGAAAAAATCATGCATACCATAGGTAATGAAGAAGCATGGACATGTCTTTGTGGCAACACATCTTCAAAAAAAGGGTTTTACCCTTGTAATAATCGCGGTGAAGTAATTGAGCCTGAAGCAGGTATATGGAGCGGCTTATATCTTTGTGATAACTGCGGAAGAATGATTAATAAAAAAACATTAGAGATTGTGGGAAATGCTCAAACACCAGCTACACTTTGATACTGATTATGGGTTAGTTTTTTAACTTTACACACTCTTAGCACGGTAAAAGAGCCTTCAGCCAAAAGAAGTAATGCGTACCGAAAGCTTTCGGTACGAAGCAGCGAGCCGTACAAGCCACGGGAGGAAGTATGACGGACGTGGCGCGCGAGTTGCGATGGGCTGGCTGACGGAAGAAAGACGAAGTCTGACCGGCAGACAGCGTAAGGCGCGAACACATACAAAGCATGCCGCTCCGGCGGCATAAGCAGGGGAAATGTAAGAGAGCGCCTGAAACGCAGCACATCGCCGCGCAGGCGAGCACAAACATAGACAACGATTGGATTGCAGTATACTGAAAATGAAAGGCAAGCTATCTCTGGAGCGGAGCGGAAGGATGGCGCAGCGTGAATTAAAGTTAGCTGCAATACAAGGAAAGTTGTCCGAATGCAGGCAGAGGCAGTGAAAAGTATGTGCCAAGCTGCCAAAGGCACCCGACTGAAAGGAAGGGCAGGGCAGTTCGAAACATACCTTCAAAGAGACATAAGAGAAATGTTTTGTACTGCCCTGGCTTGGTCGCAGACTTTGCCAACGATGCCGGAATGAGACCTGTTTACCTGTCAAAGACTGACTTTCATTAAAAATCCCTAGCGCTGCGTTGCCTCATAGATAGCGACTCGCACTTTATTTTACAGAACACTAAGAACGACCAGGGGAAATCAATGAGGACATAATTTCTTTTGTTAAAGTAACTCCGCTATCTTTTGGTGTAATCAAAAGAAGATATAAATTTTTCTTTTTCAGCATTAGTATTATCTCAAATGACACATCCGAGGGAGCATTTTTCATATCATTATCTCTTGCAGCAAGAATATCAATCGGACCAGTTTCCGAGTACTTTATAGAAAAGCTTTTCCCTATGACGTTATAGCCAATAACTGTGTCAGTAGACATTAGTTGGTTTATGCTCTTACCAGATATATTTAAATAAATTTTTTTAATCAATTTTATTGAATCTTGCTTATGTAAACTGGCATTAAAATTTGCATCGAGAAAACCAATATATATTTGCCTATATGGATTGTTTTCAGAGATATCCTCAGAAGTTGCCTTAAATTCAACAATTTTGTTTATGGTATCTCCTTGATAATTTATCTTGTTGACTATAACAGAATATTTATTGCCATATATCAGCGACAAAATCGGGTTTCGAGAAGAGTTTCGGAAAATCTCATCAACTTGTATTTCTTTTAAAGCTTCGGGTTGGAATAAATCGGAATCTTCTTGAGTTAACTGATATGTTGAGGGCAAATTTAAATTAATTGATTCTTTTAATTTTGCAGCATTCCGAAAGAATCCCCCAAAAGAGTAAATTATCAAGGCAACGACAACAATTAATGCAATTCCGTATATATATATCTTTTTCTTCATAAGCTATCTGACAGAAAAAACAAACCTTACAAGAGCTGCCACAGTCTCTGTTGTCTCTGGAGCTGCTGGCGGAACAACAAGGTCAGTGACTACAGCCGCAGCTGCTACCACTACAAGAGCTGCTGTCCCGCCACGTGGTTTAAATTCTGATGATGCGCCACCAATTACCCCTTTTTCTTCGTCGGTATGACTGACATCTTGGTATATTGAACCTTCCTTTATATTAAATCCTTGTTATATGTCTATTCCATAGCCGGGTATCCTTAGTCCGAAGTCACCTCCGCCAACAACAACAGGACCTACTACAGTTTTTGTACCTACTTCCACCCCATTTTTAAGTGTGGTTTCAGTTGTCGCTAGTAATCCGTCCTGGCCTTGGACTGTTCCCACGTATGGTGATAACTTATACGAGTCACCCCAGGGCCCCTCGCCTTTTATAACATTCCCGTCTTTAATATTAAGCACTTTGTGCCCAATTAATGGGGGTATAGGAAGATGCGGTCGAGCCATTCCTATGTCACAAACTACGCAAAAATCGGGAGATTTTGGATTAATATTTGATGCTGCGGAACCTTTTTTGGTTGAATCTTTTGGCCCCATGCCATCAGGATCTATAAAACGAATAGGGTTGTCAAATGCATAGTTGTAAGGTGAAAATCTCCTCATTTTTTCAGACAAAGGATCTATGACATCCCATCTTCCAATTTGTGCATCATACATCCTTGCCCCATAGTCATACCACTCTAACCCACTCCCATCAGTAAACTCCTTATGCTGTAGTTCTTTGCCATTATATTTCAATTTTTCTTCTAATTTGCCAGCCGCATTTGAACTTATCCCTGCTTGCAGTAAACCAAACGGATAATAATTGTTTGTTTCCAACAACGGCCCACGTGTTTGTATCACTTGTAAGTTATCAAAATACACGTCAAAATTACTTTCGTTACTGCAATATACATATAAGTAACCGCCCTGTGCAATGTTTACGCTTAAATTATGGCCTTTTATAGCATCACCTGTAGTACTCACCAAATCAAAGCCGCTGCCACTGCTAACAGGTTTAAACTGTTCATCAAACAATATCCAATTTATGTATGCACGCGGTGTGCTGCCCGTGCTGCTCTTGGAAGTATCAAGCAGGTATTTTAGCCCTGCCACATCACCCGTGCTTCCGTTTATTGCAGTGGATATGGCGCCGCTGCTGCCTTTGCCTGCCATTGCCACGCCCCCGCTGCCCGCAAACGTGCTTATAAATGTTGAGATAGCAGAACTTATTGGGTAACCGTTGCTTAAAGTTCCGCTGTTATGCCAAAAGCTGTTTGCCCGTATTGCCACAGTATCGCCCTTCATTACTTTTAAGGCAACTCCTAAGCCTGTTTTATCGCCAGTGTTACCGTTTAGCTTGTAATACACTTTGCTGCTGTCTGTTAGCTGCGTGCTGGTAAGGTAGGGGTCGTTATTGTAGGGTGGGTTACCATTGTTGTTGAATGTAGGCCTGCCTGCTGTCATGCCCCAGCTTGCTATGTTCTTTACATTAACGGTATCTGCGGTATTTATTGTATAAAAGCTTTGCTGCAGGGCAAATGAGTTTGTATAATGTTCAAGTGTGGCGGCAGGGTACACGTCATACTGCCGTTCATCCGTCAGCACCACTCTTGTATTGCCCAAATGGTCTTTTTCAAAATAATCATAATACATCGTATCGCATATATTTATGTTCTTTGGCCTGGCACGTCCTTCCGGGGTAGCTACATATTGCAGGGTATCATTTTGATATATAAACATTCCTGCATAATCTGTACGTGTTACCTTATCAGGGTTGGTAGTGGTATCATTTACAATTTTTTGCAGTTTCGTGCCTCTTGCAGTATAAACATACTTTATATAGCCCTTTCCATGCACTGTTATGCTGTCAGGCAGGTTTAAAAAGTTATAATGTATGGTATCAATATTTTTATTTTTGTCTTTGGTCATGTTGCCATTACCATCGTACCAGTAGTCCTGCGTCGTATTGTTGTTTATTTCTGTAAAGTCACCCAGGTGGGCGGTGGTGTCATTCACCCTGTCGGTAACATAGTTAAGCCTGTTGCTGTTGGTATTGTAACTATAGAGTAAGCTGTCAACCAGCACGCTGCTGTTAATTTTAAGCCCCATCTGCCGCATGCTGGTTATGTTGCCATTTTGCTCGTAACCAATACTGTGCACGCTAAAATCAATACCTGCACTCAAATCCCAGGTGCTGCCACCGGCATTTTGGGTAAAGTCTGCCTGGGCTAGCCTATGGCTGCCGTCGTAGCTAAAGCCATAAGCCCTTTGTGCGCCATCGTTTGCATTTCGCCATTTTATACCGGCAATATCACCTGTTAAATAACTAGTGGTAAACCCAAAATCGTAGTTCAGCTCCATACCAAACCACTTGCTGTTATCAATAGCGTTGGCATAATCTTTATTTATGCCCCTCAGCCAGCCGCGTATATTGTATTCATACTTTAAGGTGTCCACTGGCGTGGTGCTGTACCCAAAATTGGTTATGCTGTTGCGTTTTTGGCCTATCAGTTTTCTGGCAAGTTGTCCTAACTCATCATATTGGTTTTGGGCGACTATCACCTCGGCGCTGGTACCTGTTTTCTGGTTAACTTGCGTCACCCTACCTGCAGCATCGTAGGTCATTTTTGTTAATACCTGGTATGCTTGTGCATTGGTGCCACCCTTGCCGTGGCATATTAAGGTGCGCAGCACCTGGCTGCTAAAACTGTATTGGTTTATAACGGTATCAATATCGCCAGTATAGTTGTTGCTTTGGGTTTGCACCACCCGCATACGGTCGTCATAAAAGCTTACGCTATACAGGTAGGTACTGGTATTGATAACATTTACCTTCATACCCGTAACCGTGCCCCTTGTTAAGTTGGTAGTGGTTAGCGCCTGCGGGTAGGGGTAAGTGGTATTACTTGCTGTATAAAAATCGTTGGTGTTGCTGTTATAGGTAGTGCTGGCACTGCTGCCCAGGCCGCTGCCACTGCCGCTTACCCAGCTATAATCATCGTAATAGGTTTGGCTTAGTATGGTATAATTACTAAATATAACAGGATATGTAATGCTGTTTGCAGCATGGCTTTGATGATAGGCCTGGTTATTGGAGCTGGCCCATATTGTCAATTCAACGGGCCTGTTCAGGCTGTCGTAACTTGTTACCAGCCAGTTGCCCTGGCTTCTTTGCAGGCTGTCCTGTGTCATTATCATCCTGTCCCTGGCATCATATACCATCCACACCTCACCAGAGCCGGGTACACGTTTTATGGTCATCCTGCCCCTGCCATCGTATTCGTAGCTAAAGCAAAGTTCTTTGGCTATGGTACTGGTGGCCCAGGTGCTGGCATCAAAGGCCCAGCTATGGGTGCGCAGGTATTCTGTGCCCTTGGGCGGTATCACGTACCGCAGGTTGCCCACTTCATCATAAATGTAATAAGTGTTCAGCCAGCCGGTGGGGCCGCTGTAACTGCCTGTAATGTAGGGTTGCACCTTCTTTAGTACTACGTGTCCTAATTTATCTTTGTATTCTACTACCGAATAGCCCCTTACGTCTATTACCACTGTTTTCATAAGCTGCCCCTGTGCATAATAACCATTGCTTGTTGGTACCGTGCCGCTGGTATAGGTAATATTCCATATCACCACGCTGTCTGCGCTGGTATTCAGGTGGTACTGCATGCTGTCGCCATTTGCCCTGCCTGCCCAACTGTTACCCACGGGGAACTGTTTGTTTGGCCTGTCTAACGGTGATGCTTCAAATACTGTTTTGCTGTAAAAGAACTTTTCGCCATTGGCATCGTTGGTGGGGTTGTAAAATGCTTTTTCAAAGTTGGCCTGTTTGGTAAAGGGGTCATTTTTAAAGTTGCCGTCACCACTGGTATCAACGTATGGTATATATTTAAATATCTCGCGGCTGTACTGATCGTACACATTGGTGCTTACCATGTCATAGCCATTGGGGGTTACCTGTTTTACTACAGTTTGTATGGGGCGGCCAAGGCCATCAACATACTGCGTGGCCTGCCGTACTTCACTAACAGCCCTTGCTGAGGATGATAGCAGGGTATCTGCGTTAAATGGCATCAGGGCATCCCAGGTACGTACATAACTTACTGGTGTGCCGCCTGCATAGGGGCCGGGTTTGGTATTAAGGGTTTGGGTGGTACTGCTGGGTTGTGTTGCACCGTTGGGTTTTACCTGTGCCATAGCATACGTTGCTATGCTTAAACAACCTGCTGTTATAAAAAGTTTGGCCTGTATCATGTATAAAGCTTTAAAAGGGCAGTAATATTTAATTTATTGTAAAATGTCAGCCAGCATGGTATCGCTGTCCCGTGCCGGGGGCATTATTATACTGGTTAATTCACCGGCCTCGTTTATATAATAGCCCTGGCCAATGCCGCCAACCTCCTGCTCATAATGTGTATTGCCGCTTACATGGGTAAGCCAGTTAAACAGCGGGCTTTGCAAACTGTCCGACGACTGGTGGGTGTACATACCCTGTGATATAACCACGCTGGTATCAAGCAGGCTGCGGTAAAAGGGCTGCAACGCGGCGAGGCTGCTATCTGTATAACCATCCTCGTAGGATGGGATGCCGATCAGCGTAAACCTGCTGCTGTTGGTCAGCGCCACTGAGTCCATTTTGCGTAAATAAGCGCTGTCGTCCGCTGTTTGGGTTACAGGCAAAATAATAACCATTATTTTTTTACCGGCATACTCCTGCAGGGTATGTGTTTGCCCTTCGATGGTTGTAACGGAGTAATCGTACACCCCATTATTAAACATGTGGGCGGTAGTAAGGGCTGCTAATAAAGCGATAATAATTTTCATAAATATGTTTTATTAAGGGGTTATTTTAACGGTGTTGCAGCCGCTGCTGCTTACTGATATGTTAGAGAAACTGGCCGATGGCTGCGCATAAATGCCGCCCGTTGGGCATACACCAAAGAAATAGTTGGTGCCGTTGCCCGATTTTGAAATAGTAATGTTATAGTTGCCTTGTGGCACAGTGCCTAAAGTGCCGGTGCCTGACGATGGAACGGGGAAGGAGGTTACCGCAAGTGTCGCTGTATTAGTATATACCGCGTAAAACAATGAAACGCCTGCAACATTATTATAATTAATGGTTACTGAAGGCGGCACCGTGCAGGTTGCGTTGGCATTGGCATAGTTTTGCCCGTTGGCAGTAATATCTGCTAAGGCAAGATTGTTTGCAGCTGTTTGTGTATTTGAGTAATATGTGTTAGCGGGCACTGTATACGTTGCTGTACCGGCAATATAACCTGCAGTACAGTTATTGCGGGTAAATGTTTGCGATTGGGAAGTATTCCAAACCACCGTATAATCACAAGCCGCCGGCTGGCCGTAATAGTTGTAACAAATTTTCTTTATAATATTTTTGTCCTGGTCGCTCACCAATGCCAGCCTGCCAAGCGCATCGTACTGGTAATAGGTAATACGGTTGTTCAGGTCGCATTGCGATGTCATGCCAACAAGCGGCGAGTAAGTAAACGTTGTCATTTGCGCAGTGTCGGGGTAGAGCCGTAGTTCATCAATATAGTTGCTGCCTGATATGCTTATAGAGGCTAACCCTGTAACGCGGTGTTCAAAGTAGGTCCAGCCATTTATGGTTTTACCTTGTTTTGGGTAGCCGCTTGTATTACCCGTGATGCTGCTGTAGGAGGTGCTGTTCTTTGTCCAGTATGAAACAATATAATACCTTGAAGAAGACAGGCTACGGGTAATAGCGCCCCCGGTAACACTGTAACAATTATTACCTGTTGGGCTGGTAGCATCGGCTGTTACGGCCCCTGAATACGTCCAGCCACCTTTATTGCCTGCTTCAAATGATGTGTAGGCTACGTCTGCAACAGCCGCATGTTTTACTTCTGCTATAGGGTATGTCCTACTATAATCCCAAATAATTGAAACCGGTATTTGGTCAGCTGTAGTGTATTGCGCTATGTTATAGGCACTGTCATAGCTGTTCATGGTTACCATCAGTGCATACCTGCTGTCCTGCGTTACAGTATTGCCGCTTATGGCCATGGGCTGAAAATCTGTTATGGGGCTGTTTATAGCCAGTTTATAGGTTTTATCAGGCAGTATCACATTACCGGGGCTGACGATTTTAAAGCTGGTTACCTGCGCGCCTGCAGTATACCCTGTGCCGCTGCCTGCATAATACAGGCTGTCACTTTTTTCTACAGGGATTGATATCATGTTTTTGTTGATGATGGTATCGAGTATGGTGTTGCCTGTGGTGGTATAGCCGGTAGGTATATAATCCTGCGGGTACTTTATGTAACTGATGTGTGTATTGCCTTTTGAATCAAGCACCCTGCTGCGCGTTAACTGGTAATGTTTGGGGTTATCGTAAAAGTTTGCAGTGGTGCTTTGCATCTGTATGGTTGTGTCAAGCTGGTCAACCTGGGTTTCAACGGTGGAATCCAACAGCGGCACTTCTGAAACCATCGCGGGATAGAAGAATCCAGCCATATGGTACACCGCGGAATCTTTTAAAGTGGGGCAAAGGCAACCCGGGCTTCCAGAGCCGCTGTGATAGGTACACGTATCAATCATATCTACTGAAGTACTGAAATTCACGCCCGGGATAACAAAATATTTCATACCATCATAAATTATCCTGTTGGCAGTACGGTAATAATAATCTGTTCTTGATAATTTATTGTAGCCCGCCCCTGCACTTGCATATACTGTTTTAGATCTTGGCGTGCCGTTTAAGGCACAGGCCATGTTTAATGAGCCCGGCTGGCGGTAACCCTGATAATTATAAGAAGTATCAGGGTTATTGTAATAAGTATACACAGTTTTACCGATGTTATTGTTCAATGAATCAACCGTATATTCAGTTACCGTGTCATAGCCTACAATATTGCCTGATGAATTGCTGGTGGTTGCTGTATTGCTGCTTGAATACCGGGTGAACGAAACACCGTAACCTGAACTGCCCACGGCAAGCAACTCGTAACGTCCGTATGCCATATAGCTCATGATCTTGCCGTATGAGTACGGCTGTAATGTGCTGCCGCCCGGCGGTATAGCCTGGTAGCCATAATCATACGTCCTTTTTTTGGCCATTTTGCCGCTCACAGCATAATCAGTAAGGGCTTTTACCCGCAGGCCACCTGCCATAGTTTGCGTCTGCGTCGTATAATCAGCCTGATAGTAGGTATAGGTAACCTGTATAAAAGAAAGGCCGCCGGGACGGACCACCCTTGGGTCGATATGTGAAGACCATGAGTAAGTAAATGCTGTTACCGGAAGTGTATCAACAAAGCTGTATACATTGCCGGGGCTCGGGGACCCACTTCTATAGCCACTATTGTTACTGATATCAAAGACGTTGCCGTTTATGGTAAAATTTAGTTTGCCATAACCTAAGTTATTGCGGTAATAAGTCATGCTGTCGGTACTGGCTGCATAAAATGTAACGTTTACTATATACCTGTTGCCATACGCCGTCCCTCCCATAATGCCGCTCAGGTCAATAGTACCGCTGCTGTCATTTGCACTTGTTGTAATGGTTTTACTTACTGAAGAAAATGGAACGTATTCAAAATCTGTTTGGTCATTGGCCGACCTCGATTTGGCATAATCATAATAGTTAGGATCATAGTCAATTGTTGTAAAGCCGCCCGTCGGGTAATTTACCTGGTTTAAAACAAAAGCCTTCATACAGGCAGAGTCGGGCTCGCGGTTTGCACCGGTATATATAGCATAGTAGCCATTATTAATCGGGCAGCCTACGGCAATCGGGCCACAAAATGGCGGTATAAACCCTTTTGTATTATCGCCGCTGATACCATTGGCATGCCCATTCCAAAAACCCCAATGGTCAACGCTTGAATAATGCTTGCCTAAAAGGCTTGGAATTGCGGCTGACGTGTTATATACAAAGCTGTAAGGCGGAAGGGATGTGCCGTTGGTAACGCACATTTCCTTTACGCTGTCCAACCGTAACCGTTTAAATTCAAGTGTATCGCTGCCGGGGCTTGGGTCAAAATAAGAATAATATAAATGCTGCTCTTTGATATAGTGCAGTCCTGAAATATCTTTTGAATAAATTTTAATGGCATCCAGTTTTTTTCCATACTGCAGGTCGCTCCTGTTTCCATCAAAAGAAAACTGTATTTGTGCATTTGAATAATCAATGTTTTGTAAAGTCTTGTTTAAATAGCTCTGGCCGGGATCGTTGTCGTAGGTCATCCCTGTTTGGCCGCCAACACCCTCGCGGTCTGATTCATGTACAATACCATGTACGCTTGTCCAGGTGCTGTCGGTGGTGTAATTGAACATAACGCTGTCTTTTTGCTGCGTAATGATCTTTGAAAGCAGCCAGGAACTTTTGACGGAGGCTGACGTATTAGTTGTGGGAGCAGAATATTCAATTTCATTGAAATAGTACCTGTTACCTTGCTCGTCAATAATAGTAAATGAGCCGCCCCCGGATGTATAGGACACTTTCAAATTTTCCTGCTTGCTTAAAATAACCTTGCCATCCCTGCCTATGATAAATTTGCCGCTTTGCCCGGGAAAACTGTATGTGTATTCATCAGCTTCAAGATCATATACGCCTGGATTGGGAAGCCATGCTGCTTTCACGGGGTAAAAGTCATACGTACTGCTGTCGGTATGTACGCGCATGTCGCAGGTAAAATTATAGCCCCAATCTCCAAGAGGTACTTCATACGAATTGTGGAGTGCGTGATATATAAGTTTTCCCTTTACTTCCGGGAAATCTGTCACCAGGTCGCTGTTAAAATAATCATGGTTAAAATCGTCTTTATCTTTAACCGTCCTGGAAATAATGCCACCTGCATTCAATGCCCAGCCGAGGCCTACTGTACCAGATTCTTCTGCCAGCCTTATGCCTCCTGTATGATAAGATAACCCAACCGGCACCGTGACGCCTTTTGCTTTTATCTCATAAACAGGCACTGAAATTTCCGTTGTGCCAGTGTAAGTGCTCACCGGCAGGTTGCCAAACTTGGCGATAGACGCTGCATTGGGCGATGGCGGTATTATCGAAGGCTTATAAGGGTTGGTTTGCGCTTCCGTAATGTTCCGCAACAATACTGTAGCTAACAGCAAAACAAATACGCCAGTTTTTTTATAATTCATAAAGGGTAAAATGTGTCGTTTTAAAATGTTTAGGTGTTTGTTGATTAATTTAAAAAGTATAACCAACCCTGAATTTGAGTGCCTGTCCTCGTGGCACTTCGTATTTATATAAAAAGTCATACAATAACTGTATGTTACTTTGTTTTTTGCCGATATTAATTTTTTTGGTAATGCCCAGGAGTGCGCTTTTTTGCCAAACGTCTATGTTGTTTCTTAAATCGCTTAGTTTGGCAAATTGCTGCATGTAGTTGTACTCATAGCCCGCAGTAAGCCATATACTGCCCTTTGCTTTTATATCCATGTAACTCCTTAAGCCAACGCCCTGGCTGGTAAAGGCTATATGGCTAAAACCCCTGCCTAAGCCAAGCTTGTAACTTACCCCTGTACCTACTACCGCTTTGTCGCTTAAGCGATAGCCGAGTGTTAAGCCCATATCAGTTATTGCAGGTAGGAATGTGGTGGCCTGGCTTGTTTGAAAATTAAACCCGTATTCTAATCTTTTGAGGAACGACTTTGAGCGCTGGGTATTGGGTTGAAAGTCGGGCATGGTCATATCGCTTGAGCCACCAGCAAGCTGGCTTATCTTGTCTTTTAACTGGCTTATTTGTGATTGGGCTGTCTGCAGTTGCTGCTGCAAATAATTGCTGCCGCCTGCATTGGGTGTAAATGCACCGGGTAATCTTTGGCTTATGATGCCTGCAACCTGGTCCCGCGTTTGCAGCCCTGCAAGTGCCGCAACTGTGCCATAGTTTTGTGGCATGGGGAACAATTGCGCGAGTATGCTGTTGCGTTGCCAAAAGCTTTGGAATGCCGGCAGGCTGCGTACTTTGTTCAATACAAACTGCTCCAGCTTTTCTTTATCATTTATCATCTCCTTATATTGTTCAAGCTGTTGCTGGTAGTAATACACTTGTTTGTTTATGCCAAGCAATTGACTGCCCACACCATATTGGCTTAGCTGGCTTTTTAACTGTTGTTCGCGGTCGCGTATAAAGGCCTGTACATCATTGGCCTGTTGTAATCTGCCCTGTAGTTGCTGTACCTGTGTAGTTATGTTTTGTATTTGTGCAAGCTTATCGGCAGGTATGGGTAAATTGGTGTTTGATAAAAATTGCAAAGATGTTTGCAAGCTATCTATGCCTGGCAAATATTGTCTAAGCTGGTTTTGGGCGTTAGAGACAGGGGATTGCAATTGTGTTTGCAGTTGCTGGTACTTTGCCTGCGTGCCTGCAAATACCTGTTGGGCTTTGCTGCTGTCGATGCCCTGCATTTTTGCCTGCAGTTTTTCTTCCCTGCGTTGCATGCGGTCTACAAGCTTTAGCGTTTGCTCATCAATCGCTGCGGTAAGTTTTGTGTACTTATCGTTAATGGAATGCAGTGCCTTATCACTGATATTGCTGTAAGTTGTGTCCGTTGCACTTTGTGCAATGGCACTTACTGAGCTTAGGGCTGCACATAGCAGTACTATGGGTATAAGTATACGCAAGCACACAGGGTTTGACTGTTAAAAAATGTGTCCAAAAACTTATTAAAGGGATAAGTATTGGGCTTGGGTCTCCTCAAAAAGAATTTATATGCTGAAGTGGTTACTAAACTAAGAGGAAGTTTTGAATAAATAAAAAAATATTTATAAAAAACACCGATATATAAAATTTTTATATTCAAAAAAGCATCTGTTATAATTTGAAAACCATATACTTCGATATGTGTATAAAAATATTTTTATGTTATATCCAAAGCGTGAGTTATACGCAATGAAGTCATGCATATTCCCACCGTACCCTTTATAACTTTAAAATCCCTTCTTGGATTTCAACTCTTTGATTTGGGATTTTAGCGAATTAAACTCCTCTACATTAAAATGTGCTGCCACCTTATCCATTATTCCATTGTATTGTGCAAGCAACGCCGTACCAACCGCGTTGTATACACCAGGATCAAACAATATTTCATTGGCTGTTAATCTTCTATCATACGTGCCGGAAGTATTAATTTGAATGTTCTCAATATTTGGTATTGAAACAGATTTTGACCAAATCTTTTCATTTGTCAGAGGCTCTAAACCGGAGATATTTATTTTTCCAATCAACGATACCGTACCTGAATACGAAAATGTTGAATAGCTGGGTGCCATTGAAAGGAGATTAATATGCGGTGTCTCTTTCCATTCGCCCTGGGCAGAAACAAACTGGGGATTTATTTCAATAAGAATAGCCATGTCAATACGCTTCTTGTCGTCAAATACCATTTCGTCATATCCCTCATACGGGCCTTTAAGGGTGAAACCTTTGGCAATAATGAGTTCTTCGATGTCACTGCCTAACCCTGATCTAAAACTTTTAAATAACTCCCCATTGGGAAACGGGAATGTAGTGGCATACTGCGGTTTTAAAAGTGCCAACACCATAGATGCAGAGCCGGGTTTTGTACTTTCCTTTGGCGTATAATCAAATGTAAATGTCTGCATCGCTACGTCAGCCGGTTGGGCCACTTTCTTAGCAGGAGAAGATGCGTAAAAGAGAAAAGCAAACAAGGCAAGGGCAATACATGATAGAAAATGTCTCATACAGAAAATTTGTTTTGGTTTATGAATATGGTTGTGTTTAATAAAATAAAAATGGCAGTTGCATTCATATATGCTGCAATATCAAGCAAGTCAAAGGTGCCGGGAATAACATGCAACTTTTGAGCGTATTCCGAAAGGATTGCACCTGCAATACTGACACATACCCAGGGCAACCCTTTGGAATATAGTTCACTTCGCCAAATTACTTTGAAAGATTGCAGCAGGGCAAAAAGCCAAAGTGCATCAGGCAGGTTATAGACACAAACTGATAAAAGTGGGTTATGAATAGGGGATGGCATTAGACTTTTGCTGTGCAGCAATGGAATACCCCGGAAGAGGGTGTAAATAAATAACCCTACGATTATCGGGCTTAAAATTGAAAGAAAAGAGAGAAAGGGTGACTTAATTGCCATAGCCAAAACTCCAAAGAATGCTGTTCAATTCCTACCATAAAAAATGATACTTTATCATCGTTTCCGATACTTTATCATTATTTTTATTCAAAATTGTAAAACCCATGTACGGAAACAAGATTAAGGTCATACGGGAATTGAGAAATTTCTCACAGGAGTATATGGCGGAAAAATTGGGTATTAAGCAGAATAGCTACTCTAACATAGAAAATAATCAAACGAAGCTAACCACGGAAATGCTGCAAAAGATAGCAAATGTACTTGAAGTGTCACCGCTTGATATTATGAACTTTCAACCTGCTGTTATAAATTTTAGTAATACCCAACATGGGTATGGTTATATTCAAACATTTGTTTCCGATCAAAAAGAAATAACTGATAAGCTGATAGCGTCAAAAGATTCTGAAATTGCAAGACTTACAAAGCAAGTTGAAGATTTAATGGAACTTCTGAAAACAAAACTATAACTAAATTTAATTTATTCTCTGACACTGCAAGATAGGTAAATAATCAGCAGCTATGCCGGAAAGTATTTGGCGAAAATTTTGCTCTGAGAGATATTGCAGTATACATCCATTTGAAGAATTATATTGCCTTGACTTATGATTAAAAAGCTCATTTTATTTTTTCTTCATTTTTTGCATTGACTGCGAAATCACCTGGGCCACTGAAGTACGCTTTTTCTTCATTTCCTCTGCGGTCATCGCATCATACGAAACATTTACCCGATAGCCTTTTATGGTTGCTTCTGTTGCAGTAACTGGTGTCGTTTGTTGGTCTAAATAGGCAAACAATGCATCGGGTGTAAAGAAGTGCACATCTTTCGTATCAAATTCGGCTACACCAGTTTTACACTTTTCCTTAATTTTTTCTAATTGCTTACTATCGCCACAGACTGATATGACAGACGTATATCCTGCTTCAAAACATTTGAGAATATTGTGCATTTCCCATTCCGCATTCGTGGTGCTGCATATTTCAATCGCAATAGATTTACCGTCTTTTAAAAGAACAATATCAATACTTCCATTTGGTATTGCAAGTTCTACTGTTGCTGTGTAGCCCTAGCTTCAGCCATTCTCTTAATGAGCGTCTGCAAGTATTTATGCGTAGCATTACTTTCTGGCTCCTCTGCTTCCTGTTCCTGTATTTTAATTTGCTTTTTTGCTTCTCGTTTTACAGGCTCCGGCCGTGGCGTAAACGGCACTTCTTGTACTTTTACCTTTGAGATAGCATCCTCATTGCTAACGGGTTGTTTAACTTCAGGTATATCGGTTGAAAGGGTATCGGCAAGCATAGCTTCAACCTCTTGGCGTGTCTTGCCATACTTTTCCCTTGATTGGGTTATGATAGATTGTATTCGCCTATCTCGCTCGCCTTGCTCAATTGCTTGTAATGCAATTGTATCTACCGAACAATCAAACTGTGGTTGCTCAATACGTATAACCGCTTCACCCCTCCCTAAATTTTGCAAATCAGATACATCAAAACCTGTAAAACCATCCTTCAATTTTTTTGCATCGGCCTCACCCACACGAAACACGATGCGGATATACGTGTTACCTAAAACACTGTCCAATAAGTCGCTCCCTTCATGTTGTAACTGCTGAATGTTTTGATGAGATAATATTAAACCGACATTGTATTTGCGGACACCAGATAGCATTTCCTTTATCGAAGGCGTAATAAAATTTTGAAATTCATCAAGGTAAATAAAGAAGGGATTACGGACATGCTTGTTCTGCCGGGCAAAAGCAGCTTGGTGTATTTTTGACAAAATCAATGAACCTAACAGGTAACTGTTTTCAGTACCGATTAGGCCTTGTGACAATTTGACTAAGATAATCTTGCTGGTGTTAATTAAGGTTTCAAAATCAAGCCCGGTTTTTTGAATGATAATGTTCCTGATTGTCCGGGGCCGTAAGAATGTGTCAAGCCGGGTTAGGATTGGGCCGATAGAGTTTGTCTTTAGCAAAGGATATTCTTTATACCAATAGTATTTAACGGAAGCATCGTGTATTGTTTGTAAATACGACTCCCGAAACTCTTTCGCGACAAGAAACCGTCGTAGGTCATGCAGTGTTCCACCTCTATTGCTTTCCAATATGGCTAATATCGCATTGCCAAATACCGCATTCATTTGGTCACCCCATGATGTTGACAGCTTACGAAAAGAAGCAACAAGGTCGGAAGATAATATTTCCTTTTCGATGTCATTGTGGGCCTGTAATAAATTAAGCCCTATAGGATATTCAGTATCAGATGGGTCAATTAACACAACATCGCGTAAGCGATTCTCCGGCAAGTGGGCTATTACATCAGTTACTAAATCACCATGCGGGTCAAATAAGACAAGTCCTAAGCCGTTTGATGCATCCTGGATAATGAGGTTGGCCAACAAGGTAGATTTGCCCGTACCGGTTGCACCAATGATATGGGTATGCTTTAACCGTTCATCGATACCAACGGTTACATGTTGTTTACTATTGTTATGGCTGTTACTGCCAATGACAAACAATTTGTTTTTCGCAATCGCTGGTACTTCTTTTGTTTTGCGGCTACCTGAGTACATTTTACTTGACTGAATGCTTTGGGAAGGGAAGTGCAGCAGGGTTACTAATTCATCGGCATTTAAGAGCATGCCCAGGCGATGTGACCGGCGGTAATAAATGTCTTTGAGCCGGGTAGCAACATCATATGCTTCTGTCGGCAATGGTATGAGTGAATTAGATGGGCATACAGATGCCTGTAACAGCGTGTGGGTAATTTGCTCAAAAACCGCCCGGCTATCTTCGGGTGTTGCACCCTGTCCAAAAGCGCGGATAGTAACTGCAAACAATGGGCTTGCCACTTTCTCCAATGCTCGTTTTGGGCTGTCGGGGATGTCATCGAAGAATGAAGAACCATCATTGAGTGTTACAGAGTGAACGATGCTGTCAGGCCATGGATTGAGTGCGCCACCGAAAAGTATTTGTATACCACCATTTTCATGTTCCTGTAACCGGTCAAGCACACCAAAAAGTGCTGTTAATGGATCAATGGTAAATTGTTTATAGGTTGGCAACGGCCGGAAAAATTCTTCACTCAACCCAAAATCAGTAACATATATCGTCTCATTGTCTGAAAAAATATCATCATTGGATAGGTCTTTTTCGATGACAGTTAGTTCCGGAAAATATGCTTTGATATGGGTCTGGATATTGTAGGCACAATGTACAGGGCAGACAAACTGGATAGTAATTGTTGTTGTATTCCCAAATATTTCAAATGATACAAGTGGCGTTGTTGCTGACAGCATTACCAGCAATGCTTTCATCCGCTCCGGTGTTATATTTCGTTCTTTTGGTAGTGTAACCTGCAGCGCGGTAAGCGGTGCATCATTTGAAAATGGAAAAACCTCTAATTCTTCATAGTCAAGTACTGTGGTTTCTTCCTGTGTTTGTTGTTTTTTCCCTTTGAAGAATGCAATGGCAGAACTTACAAGCGTATGACGTACGCCGTCATCAACCTGAGGTGTGACAGGCGCTCGACGAATAAATGGGATAAAGGGAGGCTCTAATTGCAAAGGCATTTCCTCTAAATGCCAACCCCGTCCACGGTATTCCCAGGTGTAGAATTGACGGGTATAGTATTCAGCAAGCGTTAGAACCATAGCTTAGTCCTCTGCATTGGCGGGTTGCTGTTCGGCAGCTGATAACACTACTATTGTTTTGCCGTCCTGTATATCCTTTATAGCCTTATTGACCGTATCGTGTACTGCGCCCACAAACATGCTTTGTGAGTCTACTTGGTAATATGTTTTCTTAAAAAAGATATATGCTAAATAGCCCCCGATAAAGGGGATGGCAAGCAACAACTTATGACGGAGTCCAGGCAACATGCCTTCCCGAGTAGAAACAAAGAAGCCCTTGCCAAAAGGGGCGGCGCAGATATCAAATACGAGCTTCTCACGGCCAATCCGCAAATATTCCCGATTGCGTGATAGAATGTTGGTTTCATAATAGGTAATCCTCGAAATTTCTACCCCTGGCATTTCTATTTGACGGACTGCGGCTTCAACATCTTTGTAAAACGTTTGAGATGAATAGTTAAGATCAGCGAAATACTGCGGGTCATAGTCATCAATTTTATATACCGTCTTTCTAATCTGGGCTATGATATAAATGGCAAGCAGTACGACAAGAACGGATATGATATTTCCCATAAAACACTATTTTAAAGTTTGATAAAACATAACTACTGCAGTGCTTTTCCAGGCTTCGATTGAGAGAATAATTTATGTAATTATTTTAGATTGTGCAATAGTGATTTAGCGTATTTCTACGTAATCTGAAAACCTAATCAAACAAACTTTGTGGTTTACTTTCAAATGCAATAGGCTCATGGGATTGCCGGTTTTCCATATCTAACACGGTTTTCTCGCTCCCATACCTTTCACGTGAATATTTAAGTATCTCTTTTTTATATGATGTTAATTGTTTAGGTAACGGTAGGGTGGTTGC
>Ga0206931_1121_pt2 | contig 20807 bp, 17 predicted proteins | sample Alteio_BWOrgHeat_17_FD_152946 | JGI IMG/M metagenome (GOLD analysis project Ga0206931, IMG submission 152946) | Enriched cells from forest soil in Barre Woods Harvard Forest LTER site, Petersham, Massachusetts, United States -... | ecosystem: Environmental > Terrestrial > Soil > Temperate forest >...
CATAACCTCGCACATCGGACTCTGCGTCGGTGAGTGACGAGTAAATGTCCTGAGAGTTCAGGAAAACTTCGTAAGTATGATTGATCCATTCTTGCGCTCGATTCAAGGCGATCGTATTTCGATGAACGACGACGCTGTTGAAGACAAGAACGACGAGGACCAGTCCAAAATTCGCGGTCGCTTGCGGTCCCAACGACCAGTTCAACCTCTTCATTAATCAGACCTTTCGCGGCGCGCGACTCGTTCGTGACGGTTGGTTTCGATGTTACTTCCTCCTGGGTAAAGATCACCGTCAGACGGTCAAAAAAAGTCGAACTACGCCACCGATTCGATCGAGAGTGCACTCACCTGATTCGAAGGGACATCAGGCGAGAACACAATCGCGACGCTTTTGAAATTCAGAGGGTGATGGTCGACCGAATCGCATATTCGCCTCGGACGGCATGTCTTTCGATTCGACACATAGATTGGTGGTGCAGAGAATGTGCCGTTGGCCCGTGATTTTCAATTCTCACCCCAGCTCGACCGATGAGCCAGTCATCAAGGGAATATCCTGGACAATTACGATTTTTCTCTTCTTGATTCCCAATTCATCGATGAGTCCTATTTTCTTCTGAGTGACAGGTTATGATGGGGTCGCTTGGTACTTTCAATTCTTTGCCAAAATAAAGGGTTGGATTGAACCGGCGTGGGCCACTTGATTTGTAACAGAAAACAGCACGGGGATTGGAATGGCATTGGTTTTGGTTGTCGATGATGATCGCAGTTTGCGGCATATGCTGACTCATTCACTGGAGGCCATCGGACTTCAAGTCATTTCGACAGCCACGGCGGAACAGGGGTTGGCTTTGGTTTCGGAACGGCAACCAGATGTCGTGCTTCTCGACATCATGCTGCCAGGGCGTTCCGGACTGGACGTTTTGCGCGACATTCAGGCCGTTGATCGAAGGCTGCCTGTGATATTTGTCACGGCGGACAGCGGAAGTTCGACCGCGATCGAGGCGATGCAGTTAGGAGCGTACGACTACGTATCCAAACCCCTCGATCTGCCACAATTGAATTCGCTCGTCCAGGCTGCTGTCGATTCCCGGCGTTTGATGAGCGTCGCGGTCGCGCTGTCAGCCGATTCGACCGCTGACCAATCCGGGAAACTCTTCGTCGGGCGCAGCGCTGAAATCTTGGAAGTTTTTAAAGCGATTGGGCGTGTGGCCGCACAGGATGTCCCCGTTCTCATTCGAGGTGAAAGCGGTACAGGCAAGGAACTTGTGGCTCAAGCTTTATACCAGCATAGTCATCGCAAAAATGAACCGTTCATGGCGATCAACTGCGCGGCACTTCCAGACACTCTTCTGGAAAGTGAATTATTCGGCCACGAAAAAGGCTCATTCACCGGCGCCGACCGTCGTCGAATTGGAAAGTTTGAACAATGCCATGGAGGCACGATTTTCCTCGACGAGGTCGGGGATATGGCTCCTATCGTCCAGGGAAAAGTCCTCCGTTTGCTGCAAGATCAGCGGTTTGAACGAGTTGGGGGAAACGAAACAATCAGCACCGATGTTCGAGTCATCACTGCGACGAATCGACCCCTGGAAGAAATGGTTGAAGAAAAAACATTTCGCGCGGATCTCCTGTACCGCCTTAATGGGATGACGATCTTTCTGCCACCATTGCGGCATCGCCGCGATGACATTCCTTTGCTGCTTAAACATTTCCTGGCACGTGCGCAACAGTCGTTGAACAAACTTCATATCGAAGGGATGTCACCCGACTGTCTGGAAATCCTGATGAATTATGGTTGGCCAGGTAATGTTAGAGAGATGCAAAGTGTTGTTCAGCAAGCAGTCCTGAACGCCATTGGCCCCATCATCATTCCCGACTTTCTCCCGCGCGAGGTCACACAAAACTCATCGCCTGATGGCGAACATCAGTCAACGTGGAAAGAGCAACAACCAGCATCCAGACCCACGGACGCATCGCCCACGTCATCCGATCCGCAACATCCTACGATTGCGGATCTTGGAGCGTTTATCGAAGGTCAGCTCAAATCAAAATCGACCGACCTGTATACATCCGTTCTGGATCGCGTAGAACGCTACCTGTTTACACGAGTTTTACAGGAAACGAATGGCAACCAAAGTCAGGCGGCAGAGATCCTTGGCGTCACCCGCGGTAAGATTCGTGACCGGATTGCGTCTTTCAATATCTCGATGGAACGTAAAGTGCGGGCTGATACAAAGGTCGGAGAATGACGGATCACTCGAATTCTCCCAGAACCCAACTCACGTCCTGATAGATTTGCCGACTGATCTTTTCAGGTCTGTGGAGCCGCACCATGATTCCACTTGTTCAAGATTTGGCCGTTACAGACCGAGAGATTTCGCTTCGGCGCTTAGGTGGCGATGAAAAGCTACTCGCGGCGCTGGCGGGTTTCTTTTTGGAAGATGCACCTGCGCTCATGGTGCAGTTGAACGATGCCGAACAAGCGGGCGACATGACGAATGCCGCGATCCGAGCCCATAGCCTGAAGGGGCTTTCCGCAACGTTTGAAGCCATTCCCTTCACGCTACTTGCGGCCGAAATCGAATCGTTAGCGCGCGGGGGACCAAGTTCGCCTCGAGCAAACGTTGCCGCAATTGAAAATCGAATTCGATCGTCTCGTTGCGGATCTCCAAACGTTGGCTCATTGAATTCTCTCGTCAACTGGCAGATGTTCTGTTGACAGAACTTGAGCTCCGTCCGTTCTCCCCGGCAGCAGGCACTGTTGCGCATGTGTCTTGATGTTCCATCGTCCATCTTGGAATGAAATTGCCCAATACCGAACCATCGGAGTTGCCGAATTCCTGTGAATAATCGGATTGCCGCTGCGACGCTAAAATCCTTCCTGCTCTGTGCCATGGGCAACTTTAAATGTTGTCCGAAGCGGAAGAGACCGCACTCCCAAGTGGACGAATCCCCATTTGTCACGTGCGCTTTGGAAGGCAAACTCGTGTTTTGGCGCAAAAAATGCCTGTTTCATTGATCGGTCTTCGAGATGGTTCCTGACTATTGAGAAGATCCGGCTCTGGCTAATTATTGGAAATAGCCCCGCGTTTTTTGTGTCTCCGTAAGAGAGTTTAGTAACAACGAAGATAGCGCGTCATAAAGTCCCTTTTGTTGGGGATTGGCACGCCGATTTCGTGGTGCTCCGGAAACGCGATTCAAAAGAGCGATTTAGTTGCCCCCTTAGAAAAGGACAATTGTCATGAACTGGGACCAGATTTCCGGTAACTGGAAGCAATTCAAGGGCTCGGTCAAAGAGCGATGGGGAAAGTTAACGGACGATGATTTGACTGTCGTCGCAGGAAAGCGAGACAAGCTGGCGGGGATCTTGCAAGAGCGATATGGCTATGCGAAAGAGGAGGCCGAGAAGGAGCTTGACGAATTCTCGAAGTCCGCGAAATCCGTTCGGTAAAGTGGGGGCCATTTCAGCCCTCAAGTTGATCTTCCGAGTGATACTTCGTGTTGATGCCTGGTCGATCCGGGTAATTGTTATTGGAGACTTAAGTTCGAGGCAGACCATCATGTGCTGGATGCCGTTACATATAAGTTCAAGGAACGTATCATGACAAAAACAAAACTGAGTGTCGTTACAACAGTCCTGATTTGCGCGTGCGGATGTTCACAGGGGACTCCTGGTGGTCCCGGTGTGCAAACGCCGTCAGGGACTCAAAGCCAGACAACGAACAAGCCGATCATTGGCGAAGCGAAGGAAACTTTTTCATTGAAGCTACCGATGCTGGCGACATCATTGAAGCAAGGCGAGACAAAATCGGCTTCGATCTCAATCCAGCGAGGAAGCAACTTCGACGACGATGTCCAATTGAGCTTTACCCAGATTCCAACGGGCGTGACGCTCGATCCGATGAATCCGACGCTGAAACACGATGACAAAGACGTCAAAATCAACCTGACAGCGGCCGCAGACGCCGCCTTGGGTGACTTCACCATGAAAGTGTCAGGTCATCCGACCAAAGGTGGACCCGACGCCGTGAATGAATTCAAAGTCAACGTTTCTTCGAAGTGAGATATCGACGCTAAACGAAAGCGGCGCAACGGCCACAAAACTGGTACGGTGCGCCGCTTTTTCTATTCTCATCCAGAAACTCGATTCGTGTTCTCCAGAGCTTCATTTTTTATTCTGGAAGATCTACGGCTGATCAATCTGATAGAAATCAAAAGCCCCGTTTCGTTCGCTAAGCACGATCAGGTGCTTGCCATTGGGATACCATGCCGCGTAATCGTCCAGTTCGGGATGATTAGTAACTCGAACGATATTGCGGCCATCGGACTGCATGACGTAAATCTCGTAATTCCCATCGCGATTGCTGGTGAACGCGATGCGCGATCCGTCAGGAGAAAACCTCGGACGGATATCTTGCTTCGGGCTCTCAGTCAGTCGTCTTGGATTGGACCCGTCGGACCGAGCGACGTAAATCTCGTAGTCGTCGTCGCGACTGGAACTGAAGGCGAACTGCTGACCGTTGGATGTAAAATGGGGCCAGTTATTGACACCCTCAGAATCGATCAACGTCTGCCGGTTCTTTCCTTTTAAGTCGACAGCATAGATTTGCTGTCGCCCTTCTTCCGGATAGCTGAATAGCAGTCGCGTATTATCTGGTGCAAAGCAGGGACTTCTGGGCCCCGAAAAGCCGCCTCCAGGGGGAACTTCGCTCGTCTGATTGTCGATCAGATCCTGAATGACGATGGCGAGACTGAGGTTTCCGCGATTCTGCACGAATGCCAGATAACGCCCGTCCGCTGACACGGTGGGTTCAAATTCGGTACGCGTTTCCATGGGATGTAACGGCGTTGATGTACGGTCAACGAGCGACAGTTTCATCAATCGCAGTTGGTTTGGCTTCTCCAAGACGGCATAAAGCAACTCGGTTCCCTGCGGATTCAGAAACACGGGATCGCGTTTGACATGGCCATCCGTTGTCAGGCGTATCGGTTCGGCGGCCTGGATCGCTGCCATTGCGAATAGGATCAGGATCAACACAAAATTCACGAGCCGCATCTTCGTGCCTGTCATTGAAATCTCGATCGGGCGTCGGCTGACCCTTTGGAGGACATCGTCATTACCTTGAAAAGCTAATGCCCGGAGAGGGTCCCCTTTTTAACAGGCTCGACTTAGCGTCGGCTAAAGCCAACGCTACGGGATGAGGCTTAGAGCAGTTCATTGATGACCGTCCCGCCGTCGAGCACGCGGAGTTCAGCGCGGGCTTGAGTGTCGACACCCGCCAACTCACAAATCGTGGTCCCCACCATGCGTGGAGTGATCGCCGTCGTCAACGGGTCTTCGGCGTACTTGTCGCTGGCGCCGATGACACGACCGGGTTGAACGCCGCCTCCGGACCAGAGCGAGAAGTAGCAACGTGACCAGTGATCGCGTGCGGCTCGATTGGTGATTCGAGGAGACCGTCCGAACTCACCCATCGCCACCACCAGCGTCGTTTCGAGCAGGCCGCGTGATTGAAGATCGTCCAGTAGCGCGGCGAACGCTCGATCGAAGATCGGGCAATGCGTGTCCTGCAGCAACTCGAAGTTGTAAATATGCGTGTCCCAGCCAAAGTCGCAGTTGGGCGTCATGCACTCGACATACTCGCTCCAGTTGACCTGAATGTACGGGACGCCGACCTCGACCAGCCGTCGTGCGAGAAGACAGCTTTGCCCAAATGTTGTTCGGCCGTACTGATCGCGACTCGCCTGAGACTCCTGGGTCAAATCGAATGCGGCGCGCGATTGCGGACTGGTGATCAGGCCATAGGCTCGCTGGTACGAACGATCCCACTCGGACAGACCGATTCGATCGAGTTGCCTGAGCGTGCCATCCAGTCGCGACCGAATATCATTACGATCGGAAATCCGGTTTGGCGTCAGACCTTCCAGCAATTGCAGCGACGGAATTTCGACGTGCCCTTCGTCCGAACAACTGACCATGAACGGATCGGCAGCTTTCCCAAACTTACCACCGCCGTACCCGTCGATCTTCCGAACGACATCGCGGGGGATCCCTCGCCCCACCATCACGAACGGAGGCAGAGATCCTTTGTTTCCCCGATGTTTGCCGACAATGGCACCGAAGTTGGGCTGTACTGGTTCAGGACGTTCGTCGAAGCCCGTCAGGCCGACAGTGCCGGCATCGGGATGGCCGGGCTGGTTCGTGACGTGAGATCGAATCAGCGAGAATTGATCGCTGCGCGCGGCCAGCTTGGGCAGCAGTTCGCTATAGTGAACTCCCGCCTGGCGAGTGGGAATCGTGGCGAAGGGACCGCGATACTGAGACGGCGCATTGGGCTTGGGATCGAACGTATCGATATGGCTGGGAGCTCCCCATAACCAGACGAAGATGACAGATTTGGCTTTAGCTGGATGAGCGGCATGAAGGACTCGCGATCCGCCAATCATCAGTCCTGCGGGAACTGACGCTCCCAATTGCAAGAATGCTCGACGACCGATGCCTTTGCAGGTGGCGGCTCGAAACGAACCGATGTCAAACATGGCATCAACTTTCGAAAGGATCATCGCATCAGAGATTTTGCAATTGTTGTCGAGAAGCCGGCGAAACGGAAGAGGGAACGTTGGGTAAGCCTCTGGCTTGCCCGGAAAAAATGGCGTCAGCCTGGAGGGTTGTTCCAGGTCGAATGGAATTCGATCAATTCAACCGGATTTCTTCGGGACATTCCATCTTTGAATCGATTCTAAGGCATATGAAACGTGGCAATTCTCGGACTCGATATTGGCGGCGCAAACATCAAGGCGGCCGACGCGGCGGGACGTGCGATAAACCGTCCGTTCGCCATCTGGCGTCAATATGAAGGCCTGACGACGGAGATTGCTTCAATCCTTCATGCATTTCCGGAAACCGATCAGATCGCGCTGACGATGACGGCCGAGCTTGCCGACTGCTTTTCAACGAAGTCTGAGGGTGTACGGTTTATTCTCGAGGCGGTTGATGCAGCCGTCGAAGATCAAAGAAATCCCCTCACGCTAACCCCGTCTGCGTCCCGGGGCGCCGGGGTCTCCCCGCCAGGCCGGGGCGAGGCAACAGGAGGCGCACATCGCGCGAACGATTCTCCTACTCGTAACCCAACGTGCGACGCGCATGAAAAATCCCCGCCAGGCCGGGGCGAGGGGACAGGAGGCGCACATCGCGCGAACGATTCTCCTACTCGTAACCCAACGTGCGACGCGCATGAAAAATCCCCGCAAGGCCGGGGCGAGGGGACAGGAGACCTACATCGCGCGAACGATATTCCTACTCGTAACCCATCGTGCGACGCGCATGAAAAATCCCCGCGCTTTGTGCGTGAGGGGACCGGAGTCGTTGTTTGGTCGACTGAGGGTGAGTTTATTTCTTCGACCGACGCGCGAGATTGCCCTCAAAAGGTGGCGGCGGCAAACTGGCATGCATTGGCCACATGGTATGGTCGATTTGTTCCAGAAGGAACAAGTCTTCTCATTGATATCGGGACAACGACAACGGACATCATTCCGCTGCTTCATGGGAAGCCGGTACCGATGGGATTGACCGACGTTGATCGGTTGCAAAGCGGTGAGTTGTCGTATTTCGGGGTCAAGAGAACGCCTGTCTGCGCCGTCGCCCATAGCGTGCCGTTTCGGAACGGTTACTGTCCTCTCGCCGCAGAACTATTCGCGACGTCTCTGGATATTTATCTGCTATTAGGCGACATCGCCGAGGACGAACGGAATGTCGACACGGCCAATGGCAAACCAGCCACAAAAGCCGCGGCTCATGATCGACTGGCGCGAATGCTATGTTGCGATCGCAATGAAATCTCGTTCGATGAAACCGTCGAGATTGCCAGGTTTCTTGCTGACGTTCAGCGGCAAAGACTGGCCGGAGCTCTGGAACGAGTGGTCCAGCGATTGCCCGACAAATGTCAGGCCGTCGTTCTGTCGGGATCGGGGGCGTTTCTCGCTCAGCAATTGGTCTCTGAGAATCGACATCTCTCCAACATCAACGTCGTTTCCCTGGCAAGACAACTTTCGCCAAACGTCTCTGAAGCGGCATGCGCGTACGCCGTGGCGCAGCTGGCTACGTCAATGAAGCAGTTGGAGTCGACGAAAATTTGATGCGAACGCTCGCGGCGGATTTGTTTGTTGGGGCAAAGTAGCCCTCTCGCTCCGCCGAGAGGAAAGCCAAATTGCCGATGTTCGCGTGAACAATTGGACCGAAAATCATTATCCGAGTTGATCTGCAACTCGGCTTTCCTCTCGGCGGAGCGAGAGGGCTACTTTTGAAGAATCAGGGGGCTAACACCCCCGCTCGCCTGACACTCTCATTCTCCAGTATTAGTACCGGTAATGATCTGGCTTGAATGGACCGTTGACGGGAAGGCCCAGGTACTCGGACTGCTTGGTCGTCAGTTTCGAGAGCTTAACACCAATCTTTTCGAGGTGCAGACGGGCCACTTCCTCGTCAAGTTCCTTCGGCAGTCGGTGCACGCCGATCGAGTACTTGCTGGTCTCGGTCCAGAGTGCGAGTTGAGCGAGCGTCTGATTTGTGAAGCTGTTCGACATCACGAATGAAGGATGTCCCGTGGCACAGCCCAAATTCACTAGTCGTCCCTCAGCCAGCAGAATCACGCTGCGGCCGCTCGCCTTGAACGTGTATCGGTCAACGGCTCCCACGTCGTTAGGTTTGACATTGACCTTGGTTGCCTTGCCGCTCTTCACCTGGCCCTCCAGCCAGGCGACGTCGATTTCGACGTCGAAGTGACCGATGTTGCAGATGATCGCGTCGTTTGGCATTTTTTCGACATGTTCGCCACGAATGATGTCACAGCAGCCGGTGGTTGTGACGAAGATGTTCCCTTGAGAAGCGGCATCTTCCATCGTCGTGACTTCGAAACCTTCCATCGCCGCTTGAAGAGCGCAGATGGGATCGATTTCCGTAACGATGACGCGAGCACCGTAGCGTTGCAGCGAGATCGCGCAGCCTTTGCCAACGTCGCCGTAACCCGCCACAACGCAGACCTTACCGGCGAGCATCACATCGGTGGCACGTTTGATCCCGTCGGCCAGCGATTCTCGACAACCGTACAGATTGTCAAATTTGCTCTTCGTCACCGAATCGTTGACGTTAATCGCAGGAACCTTCAATTCACCGCGTTCATGCATCTGCACGAGGCGATGAACGCCAGTGGTTGTCTCTTCGCTTAATCCCTTGATTCCCTTCAGCAATTCGGGGAATTTCTGGTGAACCATCGATGTCAGGTCGCCACCGTCGTCGAGGATCATATTCAGCGGCTGTCCGTCCGCGAAGAACAGAGTCTGTTCAATGCACCAGTCGAATTCTTCGTTGGTCATCCCTTTCCAGGCATAGACAGGAACACCGGTGGCGGCAATCGCGGCCGCAGCGTGATCCTGGGTCGAAAAGATGTTGCAGCTACTCCATGTCACCTCAGCCCCGAGGGCCGTCAATGTTTCGATCAGAACCGCCGTCTGAATCGTCATGTGCAGGCAGCCGGCAATTCGAGCTCCCTTGAGTGGCTTTGACGCGCCGTACTTCGTACGCAGAGCCATCAAACCTGGCATTTCGTTTTCGGCGATCTCGATTTCTTTGCGACCAAATGCCGCAAGTCCAATGTCCTTAACCTTATAAGGGACGCGGTGCGACTTTGAGGATTCTGTACTTTTGGACTTCGAGGCTTCAGCGGTCGACATTCCGACTTTCCTTCTGAATTTACGGACAAAGGGGCGGTCAACACGATCACCCCGCCAATTCAATGAATCTACCTGGCAGTTCGTTTCATGACTCGTGCCATCTCGAAAAAAGAAAATGGCAACGCGAACGAACCCGTGTCAACAACAATCCGGCGGGGCAGTATAGCCGCTTCGGCAATCGTTGTCTGCCGAATCCAAGTATGATTGCCTTTCTTATTCATTCTCCCGAAGCACCCACTGGCGAATGGTCGGAGGATTGAATAATCTCGTCAAAAAATGGGGTCTGACCGGCTTTGCGCAAAAAATGGGTCTGACCTCATACCACAGGTCGTCGTCTTTAACTTCAGGCCCATCGGATAGGGGGTCAGACCCATTTTTTGTGCAAAGCCGGTCTGACGCCCTCCCATTGTGCTCGGCATTCAACTGATTTTCTATGGCTAGGGTCTGACCCCTTTTTTTGTGCAAGGGAAATTGCAGCATGGTCAGTAGTGCGAAGCGCATTCGAGACATCTATTCCAGCGGAGGATTTGGGTTATCGATCGAGATTTTTCCGCCAAAGTCGGCTGAAGGCGATGAATCATTACGCCAGACCCTGCGGGAACTTGCCCCATTTCAACCGGCGTTCGTCTCTTGCACGTACGGCGCGGGAGGCTCCACCAGCAAGCGAACCGTCGAATGGTGCCGCGAGATTCAGGATCAGCATCGATTGACTTCAACCGCCCATTTCACGTGCGTCGGCAGTTCGCGCGAGGAACTGGTCGAGTGGCTGCAATTCGCATGGAGCGAAGGTTTACGCAACATCATGGCACTTCGAGGCGACGCTCCGGCCGGTCAAACGGAGTTTCGAGCGGTGGCGGGCGGCCTGAAATATGCCAACGAACTCGTGAAACTGATTCGAGAGCATTTTCCCGAGATGGGAATCGGCGTGGCCGGCTATCCGGAAAAACATCCCGAGGCCTCGAATCTGGACGTCGATTTCGAAAACCTCGTCCGCAAGGTCAAATCCGGTGCGGATGCGATATTTACGCAGTTGTTTTTCGATAACGCCAGTTTCTTCCGCTTTCGCGACCGAGTCGATCGCAGTGGACTTGGTGTACCCGTCATTCCCGGGATCATGCCAATCACCGAATTCGCTCGAATTCAACGAATCACGGCCATGTGCGGAGCGGTCATCCCCGCGTCATTGGCATCGCGACTGGAATCCGTCAAAGACGACAAACAAGCGCAGTACAAGATCGGAGTCGAATTCGCGATCGCTCAATGCCGCGAATTGATTGATCAGGGAGTCAGCGGCATCCACTTTTACATTCTCAACAAGAGCCAGGCGGGCCGTGAGATTCTGAACGCGATCGCCGCCGCAGGCGGTTGATGCGCGACAGCGTTGGTTCAGAATAGCAATGTCACTCGCGCGTTTTTTCTGTATCGTCCCTCGCTCCGCCGCCGTAGGCGGTTCATGCGCGACAACGTTGGGTTACGACTAGGAGAATCGTTCGCGCGATGGACGTCTCCGGTCCCCTCGCCCCGGCTCGGGCACCGCCGCTTCGGTGGTCGGGAGAGGGAGAGGGGATTTTTCATGCGCGTCGGACGATGGGTTCAGAATCGTCGTATTATTCACGCGGTGGACGCCTCGACATTCAGATGATGCGAGCGGTGCCCCGTGTCATACGACTTAAGCCGCAGAGCGGTGGCCGAGTAAAGGCTGGGGCGGAAGCCCCAGCTTTTGATCCGCCAACAACGCCGAAGCCTCATCGAGGCGACCGATATGAGGACATCCAGAACAATAAAGACGTGCCACGGTCGGTCGCCCCGATGGGGCTTTTTAGAAATGTCGGGACGGCAGCAGGGGCTTCCGCCCCTGCCTTTATTCGGTCGCCGCTCTGCGGCTTAACAGCCTGTTGAAAAAGGGGGCTGGCCCTTTGGAGGGCATCGTTATTAACATGAAAAGCGGATGGGCGGACAGGGTCTGCCCCCTTTTTCAACACGCCGCACGTGTATTTCGGCCCAAAATGGCCATCAGTTCCAATAGCCTGGCCCATCGGGCCAGGTCGAGTCTTCGTAAACATTAAAGGCCCAAAGGGTCGACCGTTCGATTTGCGAATCGTTGACCGATTTAATACGAATGGCCGACCCTTTGGGCCTCTTAGTCATCGATTGGCCTGACTCCTGGCCCGATGGGCCAGGCTATTGGAACTGATGGCCCCCTTGGGCCGACAGGAGGCTGCAAAAAAAATATCGGTCAGGCACGCGTCAGGTACCGTTGTTGTTGATTTTGGGTCGAGTTCGCAGAGCCACCGTCGTTTCCAGGCCCAATTGCTTGACCATTCGTTCTGGCCATCGCTCGTCGCCGAGGCCGCGATTCACATTGCGGCTCAAGGCTGTCAGTTCGAATTCGGTTTCCGGGTCGTTGACGTGTTCGATCCAACCCGATGAACGCCGGATCGGCCACGGCGACAGCAGGCTCTTGTCGGCCCCTGCGGCGCGGCTCCAGTGCCACAGTCTGCCCCTGGCCGTCTACTCACTACTCACCCAATTCTACTTTCTCGCGCAGCCCCCCGTTCGAGACCCGGCTTCTTTCAGGATTCTTCCAAACAACCCAAAATCATCGTCGCTCTCGGAGATCGGAACTCGAGTTCGCACGGTTCAAAACGTGATAGATTAGTCCTTCATCGGCAGATCGTTTGGCTCGGCCCGCCCACAAAAAATACCCCGGCCGCCCGATCTCCCTCGCCAAAACAGAAACTGATCCGCGAGAGACGAAACGCGTCTGACCCAGAGTCATTTTGCATCCTGCGTGGAAGCTCTTTCCGCTCCCGTCGTCCCCGCCTTCGGGGTGAGTGTCACGTCTCAGGCCTTGCTCGCGAATCGAATCGAACGCCGGGTTTCACGATGGGGCGTCGGATCAAGCGTTTTTGGAAACAGGAGAATCATACAATTCATACTTAACGCCACCGATCTGGCCAGATGCGATCGGTGTTGGTTGAGGTTCGAGATCGCTTTCCGCAAGGATTTGTGCAACAGATCGGTTGTTCATTCGTTGGTAAAGGCCCTCCAGATCGTAGCCACTCAATTTGAATGAGATAAACTGACGTTCGACCTTGGCGAGACGCTTTCGAAATTCAGGAGATATTTTCTCCCTCGCTTCATTTATTGCATCACGAATCATTGCCGGCCCTGAACATGCGATGAGCACCGTCTTTGGATCAAGGTGCCGGTTCGGAGGCAGCCAACCCAAGCCACGACAAGTGCATGATTCATCAACGACGTCTAGTTTTCCAGATCCACGACACTGCCAACACACAACCGCATTTGACGGAACTGATGGACAGAGAATTTGAAGTGAAGGGGTCTCGCTGATGCCATAGAATAGTGCTTCGGTCAGAAGTGCTTGGTCATCTTCGATGCGAACTTCTGGCGTTTCTCTTTGCCACGAGTCAAAAACGAATGAAATGAACTCGCCATTCGGTCGGATCAATACTGTGATCGGTCCATAAGCAGGGAGGCGTAATGCTTGGAGATCAGACGCAAGTTGTCGCCAGCAGGGATCAATCGAGGGGTTCGCCACAAACGCTTGCAACTCCCGATTGACAACTTCAGAGATTTGATCGCCAATCATGCGGATTTCTTTCAAAAGCTGAGGGAGCATCACCGTCGAGATTTTGCTGCCCCAGACGAACGAGGTCAAACCATCCTTGTCTTAGCGTGTCCATACCCAACCTTGATGAAATCAGGATTCGACGAGCTTGGGACGCAAACGGTGAGATTTTGTAACAAGGAAAGCATACCGGTGTCCGGTGCGTGTCAGGTTCCATTGTTGTTGATTTGGGGTCGACCTCGCGGAGTCACCGTCGTTTCCAGGCCGAATTGATTGACCATTCGTTCTGACCATCGCTCGTCCCCGAGGCCGCGACTCACACTGCGGCGCAAGGCTGGCAATTCGGATTCGGTTCCGGGTCGTTGACGTGTTCGATCCAGCCCGACGAATGCCGGATCGGCCACGGCGACAGCAGGCTCTTGTCGGCCGCCGCTCCACGGCTCCAATGCCACAGTCTGCCCCTGACCGTCAACTCACTACTCACCCAATTCTACTTTCTCGCGCAGCGCCCCCGTTCGAGACACCACTTCTTGCAGGATTCTTTCAAAGGCCTCAAAATCTTCGTCGCTCTCGAAGATCGGAACTCGAGCATTCGCAGGGTTCAAAACGTGATAGATCCCGTCCTCCATCAGCGGATTGTTTGGCTCGTCCCAGCCAAACGCCTCACCATATAGACAGCCCAACTGTCAATATACGGTACCTAACACCTTTAGGCTTTCTCCAATACGAATCGCCAGAAATGCGGTTCTGTATCATTGACCGATGACGCGCATTTGCGCACACTTTTACCTTCTTTACTCCACGCACCTTCTTGATCGTCGAGAGGTATAAAATGTCGGACACCGACAGTTTAAAGATTCAATTGGCTCTTTCGGGAGGCGGACTTCGAGCAACGCTCTTCCATCTCGGAGTATTGTGGTTCCTCAAGCAAACTGATCAGTTAAAACGTGTCTCACAAATCTATTCCGTTTCCGGCGGAAGTATCGCTGCGGGCCACGTACTTCAGCATTGGGACGCTTACGCAAATGGGGACGTGGATCAGTTTAAGGCAGCGGCGAAGGATTTAATCGACGGATCTGCTCGCTATGGAATCCGCGAGCACGTTAAATATAACTTTGTCGCTCCACAACTCCGCTTCGGTCAGCTTTTGCATTGTTACATTGACGGGCTCGCCCGCGACAAACGTGACGTCAAACTTCGTGATGTCATCAAAACACCCGATTTCCATATCCTTGGGACAGATTTTTCTATCGGACGGTTGGTTTCGTTTTCACGCAAAGGCATCTCCCTTTTTGCAGTCGATCCCGACGGCCAACTTCGCGAAGAGCGAGCAGCAATGAACGCGCGCGATGCGGAGTTCGGATTGTGGGAGGCAGTTGCCTGCTCGTCCGCGTTCCCACCAATGTTTGCGCCGCATTTGATCAGTCCCGTCGATTACGCTGCGAAAGACGGTAGGAACATCATTGTCGGTGACGGAGGCGTATATGATAATCTCGGGATCAATCTGGTCGAATACCTTTCGCGAAAGCAGACGGACGAAAAAACGATCTATCTGATAAGTGATGCCGGACTACCATTTCGTAATGGTCTCGTATCCGGATCGTCCTACAAAGGGATGCTCGATAGAGTAACCAGAGCCAGCGATATTCAATTCTATCGTCTCGCCGACAGCGACATGCGCCGATTTGGCGCAAGCCTCAACGATAATTCAGCCCGCAAATTAGTCAATGTACGTATCGGAGACACGGTACACGGCTCGACCGGTGATTCAGTTCTGGATGTTAAAGTTCAGGACCTCGTTGCTTCCATTCGAACGGATTTGGACACATTTTGCGACGAGGAGATCCAGGGAATTGTTCAGCACGGCTGGGAGGCGGCACGAGATGCTTTGCAACAGCAGGCACCGGAGTTACAGATTAATGTCACGGCCGAATTCGCTTGGAGTCCAGCGGGTCGTGTCGTTACGCAAGACCAAATGGAGAAACGACTGAAGTCATCCAGCGGCCGGAAGTTCTATTGGGGTCCCCTCTTTTCCTTCTGGGATTTTGCTGCGGCGTTTATTGTTGGACTACCATTCTTTTCTATTTTGATTTTCGGCGTAATCTGGTTCAGTGGCAATCAACTTATCAGTATTGGTCGATACAAGGCATTAGCCGATATCGAATCTGGCCAAATTGGTATCTTGGCGAGTTGGGGATACCACCTTGACAAAGATGAAGCGATTGTAACTGTCCAAAGCTCGAAAAAGCCAGAAGTTGTTGGAAGTAGTTATGTAATTCTGGTAATGAGAGTTCCCACAGATGGAACGCCGTCAAATGAAGAGACGCGAACCGTTGTAAGCAAAGTGCACAAATTTCAAGGAATCGGCGGTACAATCATTGCGGATAGGATTCCGTGCTCTCGACTATCCGGATCTATTCACTATGGCGATAACGTCAATTTTTACTTGTACAAAATCCCGCACGACAGGATACTTAAGATCCAAGTAGCGATAGAAAAGCAATCGAGCCAACCACTTACGATCGATCGTATTAAAGAGGAATTCAACGGCGTTAAGCTAGGCGCCGGGATGGATACCGCTGTGTTTGATGAGCACGGCGACCTAATCAAATGCGCTTCATCGGCTCTTGAGAAAAGTCGCAAATCGCCTACCGAGAACGATGCTCAACGCCAAAGAATACTGGATGCTTACATTGTTGAGCTAGGTAATCGTGCTGAGAAGGTCGGGAGGCGCGTCATCCAGGTTGCAACGGACCCAAATACGCCAAAAGAGGAGCAAGTGGGCGTGCTTCGTTGGAAAGGTGAACATATTGAAGTAACAAACCGCGGTCATCTGTCGATAAGGGCAGGTCAGTACGATGTGTTCAATGGGAAGCTTCGAGAATTAAAAGATCTTCTTAGCAGCCCCGAAATTGCGAGTGTAAGTGTGACACGTCAAGAAAATATGGTCAAGGTATTTTTTGCGCCTCTTGATGAAGATCTTGTAACTGACATTAAGAATTATATACCTGAGCTGGTACATGGGCTAAGTTTTTTTGAAAAATGATGTTGCTATGCCAGAAATTGCAACGCGCTTGCCAGATCAGATCAATTGAACGGGTTTTGGGAGGAGGCCAAAGGGACAGGTCCATATAACATATGGACCTGTCGCCTTTCAACCCTCGTTTTTCCGACCTTGCGGGAGGGCTACTGAACGGCAAATGCGACGCAGGCAACAAACTCATTCATTTTTTGAACTTGGAGTCGTTTCTTGAATTCTTGGAATTGTTTCGCTTCGAATCATTTTCCGAAGAACAAAATACGTAGCCCCAGCAAACGTGAGAAGGATCATGACATATATGGCTTGCTCGAGAATCATCGTTTGACGTTTAAGAACTCCGTTTAGTGCACTCATTTCGATTGGACAGGCAACGAGTTGCACAATAAATGCGAATCCTCCGAATGCAGCAGCACACCAACAACCTACACACTCGAATGAAAGCAACGGCCTCGCATCGGTCTGTGTAAGTTCAGTCGAACTAGGTGTCGCTACGATCTTTGTTTCCGCCGCTCGCTTTTCAAAGATAAATGGCAGTACCGCAAAGGCCCCGGCATAAATGAAAAGAAAAATCTCAACACCAATTCCGAAATTGAAATAATCCCCATACAGAAACTGCTTTTTGTCAACGCTAATCTTCTCGCCTCGTTCGGCGATATTGAGAATAATATCTCGCTTCGTATTCATTATTTCGACAACTTGAATGCAGTTATACATTCCTACGACGGTGGCGGTTAAGACAAGGAGAACGGGCGTTATTTTGTCCATTTAATGTCCCTTTTCGCAGATTTGCAGATTTCAACCTTGGATACTCGACGACACACGCTCCTCTTTGGGGGCATTTCTCAAACTGCCGAATTGAGACATTCGAATGTAACGGCGATGGCGATTCAAGAACACCTTCCGGGACGCCCCAAGAAACAACGTGTCAAGGAGGTTGTAAAGGTTACACCGGTATGCTTTTCGAAACTTGCATTCGGCCGGCTTTTGCTGGCGCCTCCTGACAGCTGCTTTACACATGTTGAGCGGCGTCGCTGTGACACCATGATTTTCGCACGCTACAATCGTTTCTGGCGAGATTCAGGAATCCTTTTCTTTTGCCGCGAGGGCCCGCAGCATGTATCGACAAACATCTCGGTTGTGGGGTTTGTTCCTGGTCTTTCTGGCAGCGACGCCTATGACCGCCGCAGTCAAACTGGCCGTGGCGGCGGATTTTCTTTCTGTTTCGGTGCAGCACGATGGTTCGATCGAACCGCCTGGTTTTCTGGTCAGCCTGCGAGTGGTGTCGATCCAGCCCGAGACAGAACTGACGTTTCAGACCGACGCGTATGACCTTGGTCGACTCGACAAAGACGGCAATCCCACTGCCATTCCTGAGGAACTGCCCACGTCTCGCATCACTCCCCAGCGAGGAGAATCGGTCGCGAAAATCGTCATCCCGTACGAGGCGCTCAAGCTGGACAACGGATTCTACAACATTGCGTTTCAAATCGTCGCGTCGCAGGACAACAAGGTCTTGTTCACCTGCGCGACCGAACCGGTCAAGATCAAGGTCGACGATCAACGTCGCGAAATCCGGACGCGAACTAACAACCTGACCGAAATGATGACGCGTTCCATCGGCGAAACGTCAGGTGTTCGAAACGCCTTGGGCGCTGTCGCCTGGCTAGACCGCCAGACCACTCTCGCAGAAGCCGTTTCCGTTGCGCGTCCCACTGCACTCGCGCAGCCCGTTGACGTTCCCCGAGGATTTCGCGCAATTCAAATGATGGCCGCCGCGCCGAATGGCGCTACTGACAGACAAACACCCTGGTGGACTTGGCAAGAGCAGCAGATCTTTTTCGGGACGAATCGAGAAATTCAGAACGCGAATCCCACGGGCGTCGATGACTACCTGCCAAATGTTGCCGCTTTGTCGTACGGAAAAACGATTGTCAATGTGCCCATTCAAAATCATGTTCCCGGCCGGATTGAACTCCCCAGTTGGGGCAGGCCGTTTGATCGCTCCAAGGATTTCGGCGTGACCGCGTTCGAAGGCCTGGACGAAACGAAATTCATCGGCCAACTGATTCCGGCTTTTGGCGATTCCAAGAAAGACATCCTGGTGTTCGTTCATGGGTATAACGTCAAATTCGAGGATGCGCTGCTGCGATTAGCACAATTTCGCACCGACGTCCATTTCGCGGGAATTCCCATTGCTTTCGTCTGGCCGTCACTGGGGACTGACACCGGTTATGTTCACGACGGCGACGTTGCGACCAGTTCGCATATGCAACTTGCCGAAATGCTTCGAACGTTGATCGCTCAACAAGAAAAGCAAGGCGGGCAAGTGCATGTGCTCGCCCACAGCATGGGAAATCGAATCCTGTTGAACGCCATCGATCAGTTGAATTTATTGTATCCGTCGCCGCGGAAGATTTTGGGGCATGTGATTTGCGCGGCTCCCGACGTCGAACTGAACGTATTCAAGCTGAACGCTCCGATCGTGATTGACCGATGCAAATCGTTTACGCTGTATTTCAATCCGAACGATCGAGCATTAAACGTCGGTTCCAGCGAAGTCAACATCTCCACTCGAGCGGGTGCGACCCGCATCACGCTGCCCCCCGGCCTGGACTCGGTCGACGCGTCCAAGGTGGATTCATGGTTCTCGTTGCAACATAGTTATTACGGCGATGTTCCGAGAGTGATCGCCGACCTTCGCTTTTTGTTGCTCTATGACTTTCGCGCGGCCGATCGTCCGCTCCTTCTTCCGTACGACCCTAAAGCCAGTCAAGTCTACTTCGTCACTCCAGAATCCCCCTGAGTGTCAATCAACTGTGCCTGACGCCTTTACGCTTTTCTCACGAGCGGCCAAATGATTCGTCAGAAGGGGCCACTTCTGTCCACTAGCGGAGGGCCGCCAACGGCCTCCCAATTAACTCGGATCGCCGCTGCGGACAAACCACTTGCAAAGACTTCGAACGCCCCAGGCCAGCCAAGCAACGCAGGCCCATGTCAGATACACGCGGAAGCAATCGAGCAAGATTCCCAGCGCTCGAATCCAGAAAACACATTTCAAAAAAACACCAGCGGCGACCGATGGGTGTTCTCTTTTAGCCTCTCTCCAGTCCCTTGCCAATTCCTCGATCGACAGGAACCATACTCGTTCCCTAGTGTCCCTCGGCAAGATGTACCCCAGTAGATGCATCCTCCTCTGGAACTTAACGCAAGAATCCCCAAGGAACGGTTTTTGAACCGCTTTGGCTGCGCCCACAACAATCGCACCGGACATGACTAGCCCGCTAGCAATCCTTGCAAGATGAATCGACTTGGTCTTGTTCAACAATAGGATCGTCACAAATCGATACGTGAATAACCATGCTCCGAGACGTGATGTTTTTTTCTCAGAGCCTACGCTCCATCGGTTCAATTGGTCCAAGCAGCGCGATATCAACCGATCGGATTCGATTGCGAGATGCTCCGCCGAATTCCCGTTCGTCGCCTTTATGCGCAACGATTCCAACAGAACCTTTATTCCCTTAAGTGCGACCTTATTTTTGGCCAGCGACTCCAAGTCGCCAAGATTCAATGCGGGGGTTGACATACATTCAGTTCCCAAAAGCGATTTTTGAATGAAGTGCTTGCGAGTAAAAAATCAGAGCATCGTCCAACACTTTCCGGCCTGCCGCGGCAAGTTGGTAACATCGTTCGGTCACAGTCATTTCATCGATCGTTGTTTGTTCGTACCTCCCTTCTACAAAGCCTGCATCTTCGAGCCTGGACATAAGTTGATAAAACGACGCGCGCGTCTGCGACAGTCCTTCTTCCGCAATTGCCTTTCGCAAATCCCTCCCTGACAGCTCTCCGGTCGCAAGCGAAGCCAGGACCTTAAACTGCAGGTGCGTGACCTCAGGAAACGCCATTTCTGCCTCTTTGCAATTAAGTAACTCCGGCGTCACTTGGCCCCAACGGTGCCAGCAAGTAATGTGATCAACTCCGGTATATTTCGATTTTATATTGGTGACTCAAAAAGTCAATCCAAGCGTCGACTTGGGCTCGCGGCCACGTCAGTGATTGTGTGAAATTCACAAGGGAGACGCCGTGGAAACAAGCGGCAGTGAAACTCGTGAGAAAAAGGGAGTTGTATCCAAGGCAGGGAATTTGGTCGTTTGGATGAGGCACCCACAGGTGGTATCGGTTCAATCGCCCATCGACCGCCTCGCTTTCCTTTGCTCGACCTCAATGAGGCCAAAGGGGAGCGAGGCCAAAGGGGACAGGGTGCGCCAGCACAAGCCGGAGGATTGTAGCGAATGAAAGTTTCGTACGAGGTAAGACCTAGCCAGTCGCCTTGGCCCCGAGTGATGCGGAGCGTGGGGCGACCCACGCATCGAAGCGTTCACAGGGGAAGACCAGGCCGTGTATTGAGCTCCGAAAACATCATTTTGTGGTAGCCGGCCTCGTCCTGTC
>Ga0206931_1153_pt1 | contig 20516 bp, 11 predicted proteins | sample Alteio_BWOrgHeat_17_FD_152946 | JGI IMG/M metagenome (GOLD analysis project Ga0206931, IMG submission 152946) | Enriched cells from forest soil in Barre Woods Harvard Forest LTER site, Petersham, Massachusetts, United States -... | ecosystem: Environmental > Terrestrial > Soil > Temperate forest >...
ACGGGAATCATCCGTGCTGGCGGCCTGGAGCGGCCTCGGGTATTACCGGCGCACTCGTATGTTGCACGCGGCAGCAAAGCTCGTCGTAAAGGAACATCAGGGAAAGTTTCCACGCGACAGCGAAGGATTGCGCCACCTACCCGGCATCGGGCGCTACACTGCCGCGGCGATCGCCAGCATCGCGTACGACGAACCGGTAGCCGTGGTCGACGGGAATGTGGAGCGAGTCCTCGAACGAATGAGCGGGAAACGGTTGACTGGAGAACAGACCTGGAACACGGCAAACCACCTCCTGGCCCAGGACCGCCCCGGCGACTTCAATCAGGCAATGATGGAACTGGGAGCGACCATCTGCCTGCCCCGGCAACCTCAGTGCTTGCTCTGTCCGGTTTCAGGATTTTGCGCCGCGCGTGGAGAATTGCAAGCCGAGGCAGCGAGACCTCGGCAAAAAAAGCGCAGAATCTTCTTCGGACTGGCGCGGCGGAACGGACACGTTCTTTTGGTCCAGCGCGGCAAAACCGAATCGCTAATGCCGGGCATGTGGGAACTGCCGGAGTTACCGTCCCGCGCACGCGCAAAGCGACTGCTATCACTGCGCCATTCGATCACGGTCACCGACTACCAGGTGCAAGTTATGGAAATCGTGACTCCCCAGAAAGGAAGCGGCCGCTGGATGTCCCGGTCGCGGCTCGCATCGCTTCCGCTCACTGGCCTGGCGCGCAAGATTCTGCAGCGCGCAGAGCTGCTGTGAGGGAGCGCCTGCAATGGACTCGAAGGGCACAAGGATCCCGACACAGCACTTCGCCCGAAGCAAACGCAACGGACTAAGCGAATGAAGAACGTCTTGCTCATCCTTTGCGCAATGACCATGTGCCTTCTGCACTCCATGAGCGGATCGAAGGAGTACGTACGAGCGCAGACAGCCGAAGCTGGTTCTCACGCCGCGTATCTCGGATTCGATCGCAACGAGTATCCCGGCGATGCCAATCTTACAAGTCTGCGCCGAACGTTCTCGTTCGCGGGCTATTGGCTGAATGTGCCGCCGGGAGCGACCAGCAACACCTGGGCAGGTAAGCGCAAGATCGTCAAAGAGACCGGATTCGGATTCCTTGTGCTCTTCAACGGCCGTCTGGACACAGAATTGCGCAAAGCCGGCGACGCCTCCGCGCTGGGCCGATCCGATGCTGCCACTGCCATCGCTTCCGCGCGTCGAGAAGGATTTCCAGAGGGAACGCTCATCTTTCTCGACCAGGAGGAAGGCGGCCGCATGCTTCCTGAGCAAAAGGCCTACCTCTATGCCTGGGTCGATAGCGTGAATGCGGGCGGATTTCGCGCTGGCATCTACTGTTCTGGAATTGCCGCGCCCGAGGGAAACGGAGTAACGGTAATTACCGCCGAAGATATTCGCCAGAATGCAGGCGCCAGAAAAATCGCGTACTGGGTCACGAATGACGCGTGTCCGCCCTCGCCGGGCTGCGCCTTTCCGAGGCACGCTCCATCACCATCACAGAGCGGCGTGACGTTTGCCGACGCATGGCAGTTCACCCAGTCGCCCAAGCGCCGCGACGTCGCTGCAGGTTGTCGAGCGAACTATGCGAGTGATGGCAACTGCTATCCGCCCGGACTCGCCACGCAAAAGCTGTTCGTCGACGTGGACTCGGCAAGCTCCGCAGACCCTTCCGCTGGCCGTTGACGCGGGAAACCGTGATTGGCACGTTGCCGGCCCGCGCGAAAAGATTACAGAATTGGTCGACGACTTCGGCTCGGCAGGCTATGCTGAACGGTCGCGCAAACAGGAGGGAGTTATCCAGTTCCTCGGCATCGATGTCGGCACCAGCGGCACTCGCGCGCTGATCATCGACCCGCACGGGCGCGTGATCGCGTCCGCCTCGGAACAGCATGCTCCCTTCGCCTCGCCGCAGGTCGGGTGGGCTGAGCAGGACCCGGGCGACTGGTGGCGAGCCTGCACGTTAGCCGTCCGCGGCGCGCTCGCTGCGGCAAAAATGGGCAGCGATCAGATTGCCTGCGTCGGATTTTCCGGGCAAATGCATGGCGCCGTCCTGCTCGATCGCCACGATGACGTGATCCGCCCCGCCCTCATCTGGTGCGATCAACGTACCGAACCCCAAGTCCGGAAACTTTCCGAGCAGTTCGGCACAGACCGTCTCATTGATCTCACCTGCAACGCGCCGCTCACGAATTTCACGCTCACCAAGCTTCTCTGGGTGCGCGAAAACGAGCCGCACCACTGGGAGCGCGTAGCGCACGTGCTGTTGCCCAAAGATTTTGTCCGCTTCCAACTCACTGGCGAACGCGCCATCGATATGGCGGATGCCTCGGGCACGTTGCTCCTCGACGTGGCCCGCCGCCGGTGGTCTGCTGAAGTACTAGGGGCTACAGGGCTCAACCTGCAACTGCTTCCGACGTTGCTTGAATCGCCGGATATCTGCGGTCGAGTATCTGCCCGCGGAGCCGAGGCGACCGGCCTGCGAGCCGGGACGCCCGTCGTGGTCGGGGCAGGCGACCAGGCCGCTGGAGCCGTCGGCACGGGAATCGTTCGTCCCGGCACCGTGAGCGCGACCATCGGCACATCGGGCGTAGTCTTCGGCGCCACTGATCGTCCAGCGCTCGATCGCAAGGGGAGGATTCACACCTTCTGCCATGCCGTCCCCGGCCGATGGCACGTCATGGGCGTGACGCAGGCGGCCGGACTGTCGTTGCGCTGGTTCCGCGATCGCTTCGGCGTCCTCGCAAAATCGCACCGCGATCCTTACGATCAGCTCGCCGAGGAAGCAACCGCTGCGCCGCCCGCTTCGGATGGCGTTTTCTGGGCGCCCTACCTGATGGGCGAACGTACTCCTCACTGCGATCCCAATGCGCGGGCCGCTCTCATCGGCCTCTCCGCTGTCCATACCCGTTCCCACGTCATTCGCGCCATTCTGGAGGGAGTTGCCTTCAGTCTGCGCGACACGTTCACGATTTTCCGGGAGCTCAACGTCCCGGTCGATCGCATTCGATTGGGAGGCGGCGGCGCCCGGTCTCCCTTATGGCGGCAGATCCAGGCGGATGTTTACGGACACGCGGTCGAAGTGCTCGCAGTGGAAGAAGGCGCCGCCTATGGCGCTGCCATCCTGGCCGGGGTGGGGGCGGGCAACTGGCATTCTGTCGAATCAGCTTGCGACACTGTGGTTCGCATCGCGGAAGAAGTTCAGCCCAATGCAAGAGACTCCGCGACCCTGGACCAAGCCTATCGCAGCTACCGCAAAATCTATCCTGCCTTGCAGTAGATTGCGAACGGTACCGGCGCCGAAGAAGCCATTTCTTCGACGACGCTTTCGATCTCCTGACCCGGGTTCTCTGAGCCTCCTCTATGAAGACAATTGTTTCTCCACTGACCGATTCCGCATTTCCCAAGCTCCTTCTTCTTGTGCCCCAGAAAACAATCTCTCCCGTCCTCCCGCTCGCCGCGCTTCTCATGTTTGCGTGTGTGCCGCTCGCCCGTGCGCAGTGGACACCCATGAACCCCGTCACCGCCGTCCAGCAGCAGTCCGATGCCGTCACTTTCGCGACTGTCCACGCACAGACCGCATCTCCCATCCCCACGCAACTTCCCGGACAGAACGCGATCCTGATGGGCGTCGCCTGGTATCCCGAGCAATGGCCGGAATCCCGCTGGGAAGAAGACCTGCGCCTGATGGAAGCGGCCGACCTGAAAGTCGTGCGCATCGCCGAATTCGCCTGGAGCCGCATGGAGCCTTCCGAAGGTCACTACGATCTCGACTGGCTGGAGCGCGCCATCAATCTCGCTGCCAAACACCACATGGTTTCCGTGGTGGGCACGCCCACCGCAACACCGCCCGCCTGGCTCACGCAGAAATATCCAGACACTCTGCGCGTCGAGCCAGATGGTCAACGCGTCGCGCACGGCAACCGCGCGCACGCCTCCGCGACGTCGACTCGTTACCGTAACTTCTGCCGCCGCATCGCCGAGCAGATGGCCCTCCGCTTTGGTCATAATCCAAACGTCGTGGGCTGGCAGATCGATAACGAATACGGCTACGCCCAGATGTCCTACGACGACGACACGCGCAAGCAATTTCAGGATTGGCTGAAGGCAAAATACAAAACTCTCGACAATCTGAACACGCACTGGACCACTGCCTACTGGAGCCAGACTTACGACAACTGGGCCGAGATCCCGATTCCCATCGGCCCGCACAACCCGGGCCTCATGCTCGAGTGGAAGCGCTTCATCACCGCGACCTGGACCTCCTACCAGCAGAATCAAATCGACGTCATCCGCAAACACGCCGAGCCGCGGCAGTTCATCACCGGCAACCTGATGGGATTCTTCGACGGCTTCGACCACTATCCCATCACCGAGTCGCTTACCTTCGCCTCCTGGGACGACTACGTCGGCACGGGCCATGTGGATCCAGCACAAAACGGCCTTCTTCACGATCTCACCCGCGGGTTCAAACGCGAGAACTTCTGGGTGATGGAGACGCAGCCGGGCGCCGTGAATTGGTCCCCGCTCAACAATTTCCTCAATCGCGGCGAAGCCCGCGCCATGGCGTGGCAAGCGATCGGACACGGCGCCGACGACGTCAACTACTGGCAATGGCGCAGCGCGCTCAATGGCCAGGAAGAAATACACGGTGTGTTGGTGGGGCCCGACGGAACTCCTGTGCCTTTTTATGACGAAGCTGCGCAAACCGCCCGCGAGTTTGCCAAAGCCGAAAGCGCTTTCCGCGGTACACAGCCGATCTCAGAAGTCGCATTGCTCTATTCCTATGACAGCCATTGGGCCCTGCAGTTTCAGAAACACACCAGGAACTATGACGACAATCGCCTCCTGACGAATTACTACCGCGCCCTCCGCCCGATTTCGCAATCCATCGACGTGGTCAGCGCCTACGCTCCGCTGGACGGCTACAAGTTGGTGGTCGCGCCCAGTCTCAACGTGCTGCCGAAAGATCTGGCCGACCATCTGCTCGCCTACGTACGCAACGGCGGACATCTCGTGCTCGGCCCGCGCTCCGGCATGAAAGATGAATTCAACGCGCTACTTCCACAGCGACAGCCGGGATTTCTCGTGGATGCGTTGGGCGCACACGTCGAACAGTACTACGCGCTCGAAAAAGATTTTCCGGTTGCAGGTGCCTGGGGCAGTGGCCAGGCCACCATCTGGGCGGAGCAACTGAAGAGCCTCTCGCCCGGGGACGAAGTTCTTCTCAAGTATGGCAAGAGCAACGGATGGCTCGATGATCAGCCCGCGGCGATTACCCGCGCCTACGGCAAAGGACACATCACGTACATCGGAGCGGAGCTCGATGACAAACTGATGGCCACAGCCGCTCAGTGGATGACGCGAAAATCGGGCGTAACGCCCGTATTCGGTCCCGTGCCTGATGGCGTCGAGGTCAGCCGCCGCATTGGTCCCAGCAAGCAGGTATTCGTGTTCGTGAACTACGCCGCCGAGAATCGACGCATCACGCTGCCTCATCCGATGAAGGTTATGCTCGACGGCCAGCAGCAAGGCTCCATCGATCTTCCTCCCTACGGAGTTGCCATCGCCCTCGACAACCGCTGACCATCTCCTACTCCGAGAAGCTTGATGAACATGGTCCATGACAGAATGGAGAAGCGGGCGAGACGCCCGCCTCTCCATTTTTCATCCGCGCGAATCGATTGAAACAAACTTCCCTGATCACGATGGCGAATCCGCCTGCAAAATGTTCTTGCCGTAGTTTGGCCGGCTCTTACGCTGGCAAGTTGCAGCGTGGTGCGGCAAAATTAAATTGCTGTACGAAATTCCGAGACGTCTGACAGCGTCAACGGAGGTACCCATTGCCTTCGAAGATGAAACGAGGAAGTAGCGCGCACCTCACAGTACGCCCTCTCACCCCAGATATATGGCCCGCGATGGAGGATTTATTCGGCAAGAACGGCGCATGTAATGGATGTTGGTGCATGTATTGGCGTATTGGTGCGGCCTACCGCAAACTACCACGCGTCCAGAACAAGGCGGCATTCCGAGAAATTGTGAAACGCGGCCCGCCCCCTGGTCTCGTTGCCTTTGATGGCGATGTAGCTGTCGGCTGGTGCCAACTGACACCGCGCGACGCCCTGCCGGGGCTGGATCGTGCGTGGCGGCTGCAGCGCGTGGACCAGATTCCTGTCTGGTCCATCTCATGCTTTTACGTGCGCATCGGCTACCGGAGGCAGGGCGTCACATCCGCCTTGATTTCAGCAGCGTTAAAGGTCGCCAAGCGTGCCGGTGCGGCCGCCGTCGAGGCCTATCCGCTGGATGCGGACAAGACTCCCAGCTCCTCGTGGACTGGATACGCCACTACATTCAAACGCGCTGGCTTCAAAGTCGTCGCCCGCCATGTGCCAGCCCGTCCAATCATGCGTCATGCTCTGAAGACAATCGCACGATAACGCGGGTGCCTCCAATCGACCGGCAACGGGCAGGCCACCATGGGGTGAGAAGTCGCCGTGTCGCGGAGATGGCCTACGGAGCAACTCTTTCAGCAGCCCCGACATCGAGGAGCCAAGCAGTTATTGCCACAATTATGTTGGTTGGAGACGTAAGACTCGCACCCATGGCAACAGTGGATGCGCTCGAGTTGGAGCGGCGGGCGTCTCGCCCGCCGGACCGGCGAGGACGCGGGTCTCTATGATCGATCAGCAAACTCAGCAAAAGAAACGATGGTGGGCGCTATAGGATTCGAACCTATGACTTCCACCGTGTGAATTTTGAAGTCACTACAAATAAACCGTTAGCTTGCTTTGCTTTCCGCGATCAGTTTGGCATGAGAATGCCGTGAAATTCCGAGGATTTTGGTGACGAATTGGTGACGAGCTTGTATGACCAAGAGTAAACCTCCTCTATGGTCTGAGGACCTGAGGTAATAGACGGGCATGATCGCATTGGATGTGAAGGGAGTCGAAAATGCCTTACCGACCTCCGGGACAGGCCTCGGGATTCTTTATCCCATTAGCTTTGCATCTCTTTAGCGATTCTTCACGATCGACCAAAGCCGGTCCGGTAGGTGGTCCAAGAGCTCTCGTGGCCTCTCGTTTGTTTAGGAAGAAACCGACATAATTGTTCGAGACCGGCAGCAATTTGCTTCCATAGCTCGGATCGTTGCAAGCGACTGCACCATTCTTCGCCGCTGCTTTTAAGACGAATGCAGGAGTTAAATCAGCTGCCCAACAAAAATTGTTTGTCTGATTTACGTCGACGTAAACTGCCTGACCGGTAGCGGGGTTTCGCTCGCCATCCGCTGAAAGAAACGCTTTTGTGCCAGTCGTCTCAAAGTCATCTCCAGTTGATGTTTTTCCACCGCAAGTTCCGTCGGGATCAAAGGTAAATGCCAACGAGCCTGTTACCGCTTTGTCATTGTCGTTCGTTGCCTTTATAGAATTGTCGATTGCAGTATTAGCGAAGCCCAGAAGATAGGTCGCCGCTGACGAATAGGGCGACGCCGGTATTGGCAATTTCGAGCTACTTGTAATGTCCGCCAGCGCTTGCAACGCAGTTCCAAGTCCATTCTTCTGCTTGGTATTTAACAAGGTCAAGTCGACGCCCAAGCCATTATAAGTTACTTTATTTCCTGTCGCATTTTTTTCATTCTGCGTCAGAACTAGCCCACTGACGATCGTGTACTCGATTGGAATCGACACTTGGCCGACAGGGGCAGACCCAAACTTAGCTTTGGCAGCCAACGGGTATGCTATAGGGCTCGTTGGAGGCGGATCTGTTTGTACATGAGCATTTATAACGACAGACACATCGGCATCCTTGGTAAACCAGCCCTTCGTGCGGGTCGTAACCACCCGCCGAAGAGTTAGCCAAATTCTATCCTTAGCGGGATTGATACACCTGGATTGGACTTTTGGGTCGTCAGTTAACGAAACCACACGAATCGGCACGCCGCCAGCTCCAGGCTGTGCCATTCCTTGTACGCACATAACCAGCCAAATACTAGCAACTGCGAGTGTCAAAACTCGTAATCTCATTTTCAATCTCCTGTGAATACTTTATTTATGCATAATGTCCAAGTTAACCTCTGTGGATACCGATTATGAACCCTTTGGTGGGCAGAGGCGGACTGAACCATTCCCCGCAAGTATGAATTCCAGCGCACGTGCGCCATAGGGTACGTCAGATAAGTCTTTCTTTGTGCTGAGGGCTCGCACCGCGTCAAAACGCGCCTTGCCCACTGTGTAATCTGAATCTGTTCTTTTTTGGTCCAAACTTTCCATTAGAAGCGAAAGAAATGTACCCGCCATATTGGGATCGACAGGAGAGCTGGTAGCGATGACGGTGTAGACCTTGTGAGCATTGAATTCACTTATAAAATCAGCACCGCCCGGCTCCGCTGTTCCACAGGCAGCCAAAATTGCAACGGCCGGCTCGTTGAATGTCCTCGCAATATCTCCTGTGATAATTGCTGGATCACCAGAACTATCAAAATACAATCCAAGCGCGTCATCGTGATGACTCAGAGCCACTATGCCGCCAGCATGTACGCTGCTCGAACTCAGCCATGCCTGAAATCCTTTTAGAGTACTGTCCTGTTTGACACAGTCTCTACATGCGTCCTGGAATTTGTCGATCCAGCTTTCAAAAGCATTTCTCGCATCCTCCACATCTTGATAATCGCCGCCCGCCGGCGGTTGTGGCGGAGGGACGAATAGAACCCACTGCGAGAGACAGGAGGAAGAGTGTGAGTAATCCTGGAATTCGAGCGGCGCCTGAATATCCACATAGAATCCGATATAGTTAGGATATAGAGGACCTGTCACGTGCGCCGTTGGTGGTGGGGTTTCGACTTCCATCAAGGCAATAGGTGTTAAAACCAAATCGCGCTCACTTGGAATTAACCGTACAAAAAGGGATAACGGCTTTCTTCCACTCAACACCTCATTACGAGATTTGACGATGAAATCGTTAAGCGCTGCACGGACATTAGCTGCTTGGACTTGGCTTTCGGATGGTTGCGGACCACCTGTTGGTCCAAACAGAATATTATAGAGTGCATTACTTGTAGATCGGAACCGCTCTTCGTATTCCGCCTGTGAAGGCAGCTTCGGTATCTTCCCTAACCGACGGACAATCTTCTTTACCTGCTCGGCAAAGTCCTTTTCGGTTTCGGCTACTCGCCAGACGAGATATTTGTCGTGTTCCCATCCACAGCTATTGCAGCGAAACACCCCAACGACATCTGATTGCCGATCGATTATTTGTAAAGCTGCATCGGGGGCGTGATCCAGCTTGCTGAGATCGACACCCTTAAGGGTGAAGCCGGGTCGCAGCTGGGAAGAATCACAACGATCCGTCAGTGCGCGAACGATACAGACCGAATACGAAATTTCACCCATTGGCATGCCATCCACCCAAATCGAAACGGCAATGGAAGTCATACCTAGCTTTGCGTCGGGCGAGGTCTTGAAATGAAAGGACGTTATACCAAAACTAAAATCACTGCTGCTCTCACCATACAAGCGCAAGTGTTCAAGAGCAGAGCCAGAGAGCCTGAATCCCGTCGAATGAACACGGCGCATTTTTTCCACATTGATACTAAAAGGTCGGAATACTTGGCCCTGCAATTGACGTTCGAAAACAAGCCGGTCCGGAATAACCAAAAGCTGGACCTCCCTAGTTGGCAATTGGGATGGCTTTTCTAACCAATGTACAAAGCTTGGATCGGCTCTTTGAGAATAGACTCCAGCATCACGTGAAGATATATCTTGGTCGTATGAGAGGGCTGCGAGATTTACGACGAAAGAATAATCTTTATCCGGTTGAATCTTTTGAGGAGTGTACAATAATCCACCTGCAGAGTAGGGCTCTAGCCAGACGTTCCAGACCGGCTCAGCAAAGTCTTTCTGGTTAGGGGCTTTTTTAGAGGAGGCTTCTTCATGTCCGAATGCCGCCGCATTTTGAACGGAGTTTTCTTGCTTCTTGGTATCCCCCAAATCCTTTTTGACTGAATTGATTTCATACTCCATTGACGCCATTCTTTTCACAATCTGATTAGATTGTTCAGCTAAAGCTTCGTCTATTTGTTGCTGTCGCTGTTGCTGTTGCTTTATTTCTTTGCTTTGTTCCTTCAGCAGATCTTCTACCTCGTTTTGTTGTGACCTTCGCGACTTCATCACAATGACAACGCACAGGCAAGCAAGGGCGAAGCCCAATATAGCCGCAATGATGACCCGCAGGCGCCCAGATCGCTGCGATTGACTAGGTGGTTCGGGGGGCATGTTGGGTGGTTCGGGGGGCATGTTAAGTGGTGCGGAAGGAGCGTTCATGGACTAGCACACCTCAACGAATAAAAGAAAGTACTACAGATGCATCGTGGTTATATGTGGGCCCTAAATGACAATCCTTTTAAGGCGAAAGGAATGTGCTGTCAAGCTATTTTTTGCTTGCAAATCTTGATTTCCGGAATACAACTACTTCGTTGCGCGATAGTGAAAGGGATCGTATGACGCCAAGGCGAGATTTCATTCAGAAAATGGGCTCACTTCTTCTGCTGCCAATGCTCAACACCAATCCTCTTTTTGTTATGCTGCAGAGTTCCACACTGCCTCCTGGAATTGGGACGGCTCCCGACTATAGCGGCCCATTGCCCAAAGTTCCAAAGGGCGGAACTCTTGGTAATCGACCACCACTAAACAGTGAGGAAAGGATTGCTAAAGCGATTATTACGAGGGCACCCGTTGGTCCTACACCCTTTGCTGTTGCTAAGTTCTTCCTAGAGATCAGCAATGGGAAGTTTGGACAAATATGGCAACCTTATGCACAGGGATGGCCAGTTCGATGGAACCCTGTTATCGTCAACTTCTTTCAGGCTACAAACACCACGCCCGAGGGCGACTTAACGGCTTGGTGCGCAGCATTCGTAAATTGGTGTTTTCTCCACATCGGTAAGGGAATGGCAACGCAGAGTGCCAGCTCAGGGAGCTTCCGTATGTTTGGTATTGAGACGCATACGCCTACAGTTGGAGATTTAGTCGTTTTTCGCCGTGCAACCCCGGATGGAACCCATGATGAGCGAGGTCATGTTGGGTTCTATGTCCGCAGTACTGCTGATGAGATTGAAGTGCTCGGCGGAAATCAAATCGAAGGGGTGGAAGGTTGTCACAAAATTAGCTCTAAGCCGTTCACAAAGAGCGGCCAGAAATTGATCTTTCATTCCTACCGCACCGATCCAAGGCTACACGCGTAGAAGCTTCGGAGGAGAGGCAGGCTCATGATAGGTACGTGCAATTGTGTGCGAGAGGGCCTCTTTCAAGTAGTAGAAAAGACCCGCCAGCAAGCTCCATCGATCTGCCTGATCGACAAGTCACAACGCTGCTCTATCACGGGTGCGAATCATGATGCCAACTCATCCATATCACGATTCGGAGCCGGTAAACTTGCAGTCACAGAGCCTCTTAATCTTAATTCTTCGGTTTGTTTTGTTGTTGCCCAGGTAGACGGCGAAAGTCGAGCGGGACTGCCGCCCAGAGAAGTCACTCGTTCGTGAGCGCATACACCATGTCACCGACGAAGCGCTTGAACGACTCGTTCTCCACGAACTGCTTATAAACCTGGGTGTCGTCCTTCAACAGATGCTGCATCACCTTCGCCAGAGCTTCATCGTGGGCCATGCGTGCTGTGTGCGGCGTGTTTTCCTTCGCATTCTTGTAGGCCACGTCGGCGGCGACCTGTGGTGCGATGTCGTCGCGGATGCGCTTGACTACCCGATCGGCATCAGTAAAAAGCGTGCCGAAGTGCTCGTTGAACGTTTTGAGGATGTTGCTCAAGCGGTCCATCTCGGGCTCGCTTTTCCGACCGCTGGCGTCCGTCGGCGCGGGCTCGATCTCGGCGTTTTTGTCTTCAAGCGCGATCTTCATAACCGCTTTCTTCTCGACGCGGTAACTGTCCATGTCGATGGCTTCAAGAATGCCTTTGGACAGATCCTCCTCCTTTGGCGCTGGCAACTTGGGCGTCAGCAGATTGAGCATGATCGAGAGCTTCTCCCATTCGGTGTTGCTGTAGGGGATCACCGAAGAGAGAAAACTGTACGTGCGGCAGAACGCCTTAGCCTTGCCCTTAAACTCCACTTGGCCGTTCTCGTCGAGCGTGTCCCTGTATACCCCAACACACGTATCGAGGATCGGGTCGAGTTTGTCACGGTCGGCGCCGGCTAGGAACAACTCCACTACCTGCCGAACCTGCTCTGGCGAATACACCTGCGCGGCATCCAGCGCCGCCTTGAGGTCATGCAGCTTATTCGGGTCCGTCTCCTCGGCGAGCAGCGTTGTGCGGTAGTAGTCCTGGAAGGCGAAGGTGATCGCGTCGCTGTTGTTCTGGAAGTCGAGGACGAAGCAGTCGTACTTCTGCGGGTACGCACGGTTGAGCCGCGACAAGGTCTGCACGGCCTTGATGCCCGAGAGCGGCTTGTCCACATACATCGTATGCAGGAGCGGCTCGTCGTAGCCGGTTTGGAACTTGTCGGCGCAGATCAGGAACCGATACGGGTCGGTCTGGATCTTGCCCGCGATGTCCCCACTTGAAAAGCCGTTCAGCGATGCCTCACTGACCTTCACCCCTGCGAACTCGTGCTCGCCCGAGAAGGCAACGATCGCCTGGTACGGGCTTTTGCGCTCCGCCAGGTACGTCTTGACGGCATGGAAGTACTGGATGGCCCGCGCAATCCCGCTCGTGACCACCATCGCGCGCGCCTGTCCGCCGATCTTCCCGGCCGCCAGCACCTGTTCATGGAAGTGATCCACCATGATCTCGGCCTTGAGCTGGATCGCGTGATCATGGCTCTCCACGTATCGGCGCAGCTTCTTCGTCGCCTTCTTGGTGTCGAACTCCGGATCGTCCTCCGTTTTTTTGACCAGTTTGTAGTAGCTGTTCACCGGCGTGTAGCTCTTGAGCACATCGAGAATGAAACGTTCCTCGATCGCTTGCTTCATGGTGTAGCTGTGGAAGGGCCGGTGTTTGATCTTGCCTTCGGCGTCGGGCGGCAGCGGGTCGCCGAACAACTCCAACGTCTTGCTCTTTGGCGTGGCGGTGAACGCAAAGTAGCTGGCGTTGGTTAAGAGCTTGCGCGCTTCGATCCGCTTAGCAAGCGCATCGTTCACCATGTCCTCAGGGTCGGGACCAGCGTCTTCGTCCTCCGCAGGGGCGCTGAGCGCTTCGCTCATGGCCGCCGAGGTCTTGCCCCCTTGGCTGGAGTGCGCTTCGTCGATGATGATGGCGAATGTCTTGCCTTTCTCGGTCGCGATCTCGTCGAGGATGAAGGGGAACTTCTGTACGGTTGAGACGATGATCTTCTTCCCCTCCTCAATGAACTTTCGCAGATCGCCGGAGTGGTCGGCGTGGCCCACCGTCGCACTCACCTGCATGAACTGCTTGATCGTGTTTTGGATCTGGTCATCGAGCAGAACCCGGTCGGTCACCACGATGACCGAGTTGAACACCTCCTTGTCATTGCGCTTGAGCCCGACGAGCTGGTGAGCGAGCCAGGCGATGGAGTTCGACTTGCCGCTGCCGGCCGAGTGTTGGATCAGGTACCGCTTGCCCGCGCCGCGAGTGCCCACGTCTGCCAGCGTTTGTCGTACAACGCCTAGCTGGTGGTAGCGCGGCCACACCTGCGAGCGCTTCTTTTTCCCGGTGCGCGGATCCTTCTCCTCGACGATCTGCGCGTACTGCTCTAGGATGTTGGTCAGCCCTGCAGGGGTAAGTACCTCCTTCCAAAGATAGTCAGTCTTGAGACCGCGCGGGTTGGGCGGGTTGCCGGCGCCGTCGTTGTAACCCTTGTTGAACGGAAGGAACCATGAGCCTTTGCCCTTGAGCGCGGTGCACATTTGCACTTCGCTGTCGTCCACCGCGAAGTGCACCACACAGCGCCCGAATTCGAAAAGTCGCTCGCGTGGGTCGCGGTCGCGGCGGTATTGTTCCACTGCGTCCTCGACGGTCTGCTTGGTGAGGCTGTTCTTCAACTCGAAGGTGGCGATCGGCAAGCCGTTGATGAACAGGCACAGGTCGAGCGCACGCCGTGTCTCGTCCATGCTATAGGCGAGCTGCCGAGTGATCGAAAACCGGTTCTGAGAGTACAGGGCCTCGGCCTTGGTGTTGCCCGGTGAAGGCGTGCCATAGAAGAGATTGAAGTGGACTGGCCCATGCCCCACTCCTTTCCGCAGCACGTCGATCACGCCGCGCTTGCCAATCTCTGACGAGACGCGGGCAAGGAACTTGAGGCGGTTGATGTCCTTTGGGTCGTCGGTCATCGCCAGCTTCTTGAAGGTTTCGGGCTGCGTCCTTCGGAGGAAGGCGAACAGTTGCGGCACATCGAGTGCCTGGGCGCGGTCGTAGTCTTTCGCGCAGCCGGCGAAGTAACCGCTCCCGGCTGGGTCCGGCTTGTCGGCACCAGCGCCCGGCGCTACGGTCAGGCCGTCGCCGCCCGTCATGTGCCGCATAATGAGCGTTTCAAGGCCCTTCTCGCTGATGTCGGTCGTCCTAGTCCTAGGTTGCTCAACTGGCTCAACGCGCAGAAGTTCGAAGTCGTCAAGAAACGCCCGCAGCAACGGATCACGTTGCTCGAAGCCGGTCAAAACCTTCGTGGCAGCCGTCGTTGGCATCCTGAGCCGAAGGCGTGAGCTGTTCGCGTGAGTTACGGAGAGGAGTTCGATGTTTCCAATCCGTGTACCGGCGTAAGCCGCAACCATGGAAACGAAGCGAACCCGCTGCATCTCAGTCATGGACTCCGGATCACTACCGACCACCATGTCGATGATGGCCTGTTTTTCCGCTGTGACGACCGGAGCAGCGTTGGCGGCGAGCGCACAAGGGTTCTGCTTGTAGCGTTTGAGTTGCTTTTCTCCCCACTTTTCCTTATCGGCACGGCTGTGGCAGTTCGCGCAGAGAGCGATGAGATTGGCGGCGCTATGGTCCTGGCTCGCGCTCCAAGGGTCAATGTGCGCTTGTTCGAGTGGTATCGGTGTGCAGCAGACAGCACATTGCTGCCGAGCTTCGAACAGAACTTGGCGCCGAACCTCAATGGGAATGGTGGGGCGTTTGCTCACACGACCTCTTCCTCAGCGGGTTCGGTCTCCTCGATTAACTCGGCATCGTCGGGGGCGACGTCAGGTGCGGCTTCCTCGGGCAGTCGTGCTGCTGCCGTGCGCACGTCGAGCTTCCCGGTTACCACATCGGCGACCAGGCAGGTGCCGTATTCACGGAGGAGTTCGATCTCGCGTTCAAGGCGGGAAGTGGCGAGATCCAAGTCGCGCGTTTGGTCTTCGATACCGGCGACCAGCTTCAACTGTTCGTCAAATGGCGGCAATGGTACAAGCAGGCACCGCACATCGTCTAAGGTGAGGCCGACCTTCGTTCCACCATTCGTCTTCAGCCAGCACTGGTCCTTCCCAAACTGCGAAAGGAGCCCATATGCAACCCAGCGAGGCACGCACCATTGCGGGCGGAGCCGAATCAGCGCCGTGTGTTGATTAACGAACGCTTCACCGAGACCATCTGGCACAACTCCAACAGCTCCAATCTGCGCGGTAATAGACAGCAGCAAGTCGTTCGGTATCGCCCGTGTCCTTTCTCCCTCTGCTCCGGCAGGAGGAGTCACGTAAGTGATACGCTTCAGTCGCAGATCGATCGAAGTAGTCGAAATATTCCCAATACGCAGGAAAACCGAACCTGCGTCGGAGTAATACCTTGCCCATCCACGTGATCCGCTTGTAACGAACTGGCATAGGGTCTTGAGGCGTCGCATCTCCCAATGTTGCGGAATCCCGCCAAGCCAGGGAATGCCCGAGGGTTTGAGGGGAACGCTGGAGTCGAGGCCGCGGGTAACGGCGCGGTAGATCACGGCCTGCTTCTGCTGGTTGACCAGCGCTATCACACTCTGCTTCCCCCGGATCGCCCGCTCCAACCGTGCGTTTGCCCAGTTCAGAAACCGCACGATCGCGCCCTGCTCGTTTGACGGAGGTTGAGGAGTCTTAGCCGCTCGAAATCTCTCTGCCGGAATCGTGTTTCTCAAACCGGAATAGAGTGGACTCAGCAGCTTTCGATCATCCATCGCCCGGTAGAACAGATCAAAGTAGTCGGGACTACCTGTGCCCAGAAACTCGAAAACTGTGTAAGCACCCGTAATCATTCCGTCATGACGAGATAGGCCCACGGTTCGCGGTGTTTCTGGCACATCAAACAAGCAGAAGATCAGGTCTCCTTTGCGGACCTCCTGCGAAGTCCCCATGTCTGAGGAGAACTTGCCTCCTTGGGAGATGTCGCGCACGATCACGCCTTGTTTGGTGAGTGAGAGAAGTTGGTAATCGCTGTGACGCTGCCCGACGAGAACTTTCCTTCTGCGCACCAGGCCACGATTGGGTATCAGCTCCCAATGGCTCGGCACTCGTCCGAGCCATGGCAGGCCCGACTCCTTGTACGCTTCATAGGGTTTGAGATCAGTGATCACTTCGCGCCCACCTTCAGTAAGTCATCCAGCAGGCCCTCTGTTTCTTGCTCGACGGCGAGGATGTCGGCGCCGATCTCATCCAGCGTGCGCAGCGGCTGCGGCTTATAGAAGTGACGAGTGAAGCTCACCTCGTAGCCGACCTTGGCTTTCTCCTTGATCCATGCGTCTGGCGTGTACGGCAACACTTCGCGATGGATGAATGCTTCAATGCCGCCCTCTTCCAGGAGCGGCACCTGCTCGCTATCGCGCAGCTCGGCGTCAGGCTCGTACTGTACGACGGCGGGTTTGCCGTCGACCGTCGCCTCAAACAATCCGTGCAGCGGATCGGCTTTGGTCTTGCTGGGTTTATGAACCTTCGCGATGACGCGCGGCGCAGTCTCGACCCGCCAACTTACGGCGCTAAGGATGTGCTTCAGGTCGCCGGCTGTGATCTCGATGTTTGCTTTCTCTATTGCGGCGTTCACGCGGTCACGAAAGACGTTGTGATCCTCAAAGAGCGCGTCGCTCAGAGCCTCGCGCAGCTTGGTGTCAACCTCGACCAGTCGGCCGTCCCGTGCCCAGGTCTTGCGGTCGAGTAGCTTCTTTTTCTTCTTCTCCGGCAGGGCCTTGCTCGGGCTCTCGTTCTCTTCGTCCTCAGCCTGGGGTTCGTCGCTGCTCCACTCCACCAGCTTGATCTCCAATGCGGTCGACACCTTGTCGAAGTTGGTGAACAGGTCATCGCCGAACTCCTCATAGAGCGCGGAGCGCAGGTCTTCGTCACCGCTGGTGAAGCGCAAGGTCTCGATAGCCTTGACCGTGAGCTGGCTGTGCAGGCGCAGCGGGCGCTCGACCGTGACCTTCCAGTAACCGAAGGCGGCGTTGGGAAAAATCTTCGACTCCGGCGTTTCCTTGAAGTCGAGAAAAGTGCGGCTGATGCGCTCGATGTCAGCCGGCGAGAGCTCGCAGTTCTTCTTACCCAAGTTCTTACGCAGGGGCCTGAACCATTGGCTCGCGTCGATCAGTTGCACATGGCCTTTGCGCTGGGCAGGCTTTCGGTTGGACAGCACCCAAACGTACGTCGCGATCCCCGTGTTGTAAAAGAGATTGAGCGGAAGCGCGACGATAGCCTCGACCCAATCGTTCTCGATGAGCCAGCGCCGAATGTTACTTTCGCCCTGCCCGGCATCGCCGGTGAAGAGCGACGATCCGTTGTGCACCTCGGCGACGCGGCTGCCGAGGGCCGACTTGGGGTTCATCTTCGATGCCATGTTGGCGAGGAACAGCAACTGCCCGTCGCTTGAGCGCGTGACGAGCGATAGTTCCTCGCCTTCATGCATTACCTTGAAGCGCGGGTCCCGCATCTTGTCTTTGCCACCCAGCGCTTCGAGATCCTTTTTCCAACTCTTCCCGTAGGGCGGATTGGCGAGCATGAAGTCAAACTCTTGGGCCGGGAAAGCGTCATGTGACAGCGTGGACCATTCCGCGCCGCCGACGATATGGTCGGCGCTCTCACCCTCGCCCTTCAGCAACATGTCGGCCTTGCATACGGCGTAGGTCTCCGGGTTGATCTCTTGTCCGTAGAGCACGCATCTGACCTGCTGGCCGCGCTTCTTGGCCATCGCTGTGAGTGTCTCTTCGCCTACCGTCAACATGCCGCCCGTGCCGCACGCGCAGTCGTAGAGTAGGTATGTGCCAGACTTGATCTCGGCCTCAATAGGCAGGAACACCAGGTTCGCCATTAGTCGAACTGCGTCGCGTGGCGTCCAGTGCTCGCCAGCTTCCTCGTTGTTGTCCTCATTAAACTTGCGGACCAGCTCCTCGAAGACCGTTCCCATGGAGTGGTTGTCGATGCCAGCGGGAGACAGGTCGATGTCGGGGTCGAGAAATTTGTTGATCAGCGTGCCGATGGCGTCGGCTCTGGACAGTGTGGGGAGCTGGTTGCGGAACTTGAAGTTGTCGAGTATGTCCTGAACGTTGGTCGAAAAATTGTCGAGATAATCCTGGAAGTCGGCGAGCAACTGCTGCTGGCTACCGCGCGACTTGAGATCGCGCAATGTGAACCTGGAAGTGTTATAGAACGACTGACCTGCTGCTGCGCAGAGCGCCGCCCTCTGCTCAGTGATCCCGGCCTCGTCGAGCATCTTTTTGGTATCGAGCACCGCCTGCTTCGTGGGTTCCAGAACGGCATCCATGCGGCGAATGACGCACATCGGAAGGATTACGTCGGGATACTTACCGCGCTTGAACAGATCGCGGAGTACGTCGTCAGCTATACCCCAGATAAACGAAACGATCTTGTTGTGCGTCGCCTGATCCAATATCTCGTTCACTCCTGCTTCGGTAATCCCATAAGGGCCAATTGTAGGCACCTTGAAGGACTCTTGAACCTGCCCGATCCTGATGTGATTGCTTCAGAGATCGTCGAGGACTTTCGGGCTGCGCAGGACCAGTTTAATCAGATCGCAGCCAATCTTAAAGATACTTGACCCCTCGAGACTTCCGACGGCCTGAGGATGCGGAAATAGCAACGTGGTGGAGATCAGCGCGTTTCTTCCAGATGCGCTGAATAGTTCGTGGACTGCAATTCATTTCTCGGGCAGCTTTCGCGTAGGCAGCTCGCTTACTGTCCCCATTTCGCTCGTACCTGCTGATCAAATCACAAGCGTTTCGCTGGTCATCTGAGTTCAATGTTTGCCGTCGTCCGGTGCTTGGCCGCCTTGGAAGCCTATTTACCATTTCTTTCATGTAAGTTTTGAACTCAGGCCGCAGCTGGTAGATCAGGTCCTTCCCGACTCTCTCAAGATGCGTTTCCCATTCTGACTGCGGCAAGTCTGTCTTTGTCTCCGCGACCTGCATGTAGCCCATCAAGAAGGACGCTAAAGAAACACGTTCTGGATGATCGATCAGTTCCTGAAAGAGCGGGTTCCTAGCCATATCACTTGCAAATCGTAGGGCAGTGTCATCTATGGGCGTACCAGCTTTCTGAAAGGCCCCCCTGATTACCTCTGTGAGCTGATGCAGCCTCTTTTTATTCATCACCCGACCGGAACGCGTGCCAGAAAACTGACCTAGGACATTTTGTCATTTTTGTGCACCGGCTCAAATGACTACATATAGACATTTTTCTGACGCTTGACCAGGTCATTGTGCGCCACGACAGTTGGATTGTGTTGGAAGCGGGAGCCATGATGATCGGCGACATTCGCAAAATGGGCAAGCGGGGTGCGGTCCGAAACAATTCCGGGCTACCGGTTGACCACTCCGGTCCGGGGCTGGAAGTAGGACCAACAACTCCACCAACAGCTGGCCGAAAGCCGGAGGCTTGCCCTCCATCCCTTCCCTTCCAGCATAAAAGTGGTCAGGGGTCCGGGGACGGAGTCCCCGGCGGCGGCGGAGCCGCCGTGGGTTCTTCACTTGACCATGTTAGGAGTAATCGAAACAAGCCAAGCGGCAGAAACTTCTTCTGTGGCTGCTTTACCTTGGCCGGTCAGTCCTTGACAAGCCAGGATATTCAGTTTCAAAGACTCAACTGTAAGTGCTGGGGTTGCTCGTTTTGCGGACCACGACGAGCCAAGCGGTATCGTCACGCAATTCGCAAGGCAGCCGAACACCTGGGGCTCCAAAGATTTGTAACCCTCACCTTAGACCCTGAAAAGATTGGAGACGATCCCGTCGTCTACCTTCGAGAGACCTTCAACAAACTGCGAACGTATCTGCGCCGGAAATTCGGGGTTGCTCCCAAGTACATCGCTGTCGTGGAGTTTCATGAGAACGGCAAGCCTCACCTTCATATTCTGATTGATCGATTCATCGAACAAAAATGGCTCTCCATGGCATGGGCAGCAGTCGGCGGGGGTCGGATGGTCGATATCCGCTTTGTCGATATGCATCGAATCTCCCACTATCTTGCCAAATACCTCACGGTTGACCTCCTCCTGTCGGCTCCCCCAGGGTTTCGACGGGTCACGTGCTCTCGTGGAATCATGCTCTTGGAAAAGTCCGACACGAACCGCTCTTGGCGGCTGGTACGGACCAATATCC
>Ga0206931_1154_pt1 | contig 20514 bp, 24 predicted proteins | sample Alteio_BWOrgHeat_17_FD_152946 | JGI IMG/M metagenome (GOLD analysis project Ga0206931, IMG submission 152946) | Enriched cells from forest soil in Barre Woods Harvard Forest LTER site, Petersham, Massachusetts, United States -... | ecosystem: Environmental > Terrestrial > Soil > Temperate forest >...
GAAGATAAAGGTAAGGACGATCAGCAGAGTATTTGCGGCGGATACGAGCAGCGAATTTGTCACCTTGCCTAGGTTCACGGTCGGCTCTTTCAGCGGGAAACGGGAACGAGAAACATTGTGGGGCCGCCCAGTCTTGCACGCTAGATTACATTCGCCCCTGCTCAATTGTGGCTATCAGGCGTGTCTGTTGAAAAAGGAACCAACTAAGTAATTTTGAAGAATTTTGGTTGGCTCCTCGAACAAGAAATCAACCACTTACAGGGCTGCATTTTCTGCCTCGAACACCTAGAAAAGAGTTTTTCAACAGACACAGGCGATAGCGGTCAAAACCCCTCAATGAGCTCTATAAAAAGGGATGTCAAGAAAAAAAACTTTCCCACGACCGGAGTGGAGATTGTTTCTCGACATCCAGCCCACCTTGGATATGCGTCGCTGAGAGCAGCTATGGCTTTCCATTCTCATAAGATCTTTCCTCTGTCGGTGACGATGCGATCGAGTTTGGGAGAGCGGCAAGTCACTGGTGTTGACTTGTGTCAACCATGGTTCTATCCGAGGCTCATGGCCTATGACTATTTCTGGTTATGCGAGGAGGCATAGCGTGTAATGGGTGACTCGGTGCCAGAGCACACGGGGCCAGATCTCATTGACTGATACTCTCCTCGAAACCGAGCATCCTCAGAACCGACCGACACCACCGTAGAGCAATTGACAGAGATGGAAAGGCCTCTGCCCTCAGGAATGCTCAAGCTGCTTGCCGACTCAACTGTTGCGGATCGAAGTTCGCTCCTTTCTTCCACAGGGTCAAGGTGATGGCAGCGATTTTCCGTGCCAGGGTAAGGCGAGCCATGGTTGGCCGCATCCCCATGGCAACTCGTGTTTCATAAAAATCCTGGAGAGGGCCAGGTCGGCTGCTAGCCGAGATGGCTGCTCCTTTGAAGATATTCTTCAGGTCTGGATTGTGGTTGCGGTTCAGACCGCGCACGGTGATGCGCTCGCGGTTGCGTTGTAGCTTCCCTCGTACATAGCGGTACTCGCCGCTATCATGAGTCTCGATTGCAAAGCCACTGTAAGCCCAGATCTGACGCTTACTGCGGAACCGATGGGGAGTCTGCAGCAGCGCTACCAGCAGAGCTGCCCGGATTTGCCCAATTGAGGGAATCTGGCGAAGCCGCTTCACCGCATCGTGTTGGTTGCTCTCCTGCAAGAGTTCACGCCGCGCTCTCACCAGGATCGGTTGCAGATGATCGAGCTGCTCATACAAATGTTCGGCGCGCACCCGAGCTCCTGGTTCCGCGATCTTGGCCAACCACTGGCGGCGATGGCGCGGAGCATAAACCGTGGTGCCAGCACACGGAATCGCCCAGCTGCGATACAGGGATTTGATTCGGTTCATCGTGCGAGTCATCTCTTTGCTGACCGTGAGATAGCTGCGCCCCAGTTCTTTCAACGTGCGAAGTCCGTGTTCCCCGTGGTACACCGGCTTGAGCTGGTTGGTTCGTAATAACTCAGATAGATTGCGGGCATCGATGCGATCGCTCTTGTTGCCATCTCTCAACCGAGCCGCTTTGCGCGAGTCGCAGACCACTACTCGATTCACGTGCGGCTTCAGCAAATCGTGTGACCAGGCTGCTAACGTTCCTTCTTCGAAAGCTAGTGACAAAGTTCCGTGCAGGCCTTGGACGAACTCAAGAAGGGTGTCGGCCTTGGTCTCCAGTATGCATTCCATGAGTAGATTGCCGTTTCGATCGCGGACCGCAGCCGAGACAGTGGCCTGATGTACGTCCATGCCGATATACTTTTCTTGACTCATAAGGCGCTCCTTTCGCAAGGTTGCTGATGTGGACAATCACAACCTATCGCAAAAGTGGGCGCCTTTTTATATTGCGTGTTATCGGGATTTTTCGACAGTTAGCCATTCTAGGCAACGCTAGGCCACTGTATTGAGTGTGGCTTTCACTAGATCACCATCAGCTTCCTAAAAATGAAACCAACCCCGTCTCGCTGCCCATGCGATCAGCACGAGCAGAATTATGCAGGCCTCAAGGATGATTACCCATCTGCTCGGCTTTTCATTTTTCCACGGTACTATCACGCTATTTCGGCCAGCCTCCTGGCGCTCCGCGCGGGAAATTATGGCACTCGCTACCCAAACTGTCGAGAACAGGCGTCTCACTGAGAATTGGCCGAACCGGGTCGATGAGCGCTATGGGGATATTACGTCAGCCATCCGCTGGTTCGGTTGTCAAAGCAATCGGTGGACAGTCTCCGGTTAAGCTCACGAGAAGGGAGTTGTGGCGTGACCATTGGATCAAAATGCCGTCGCCGAGTTACGCCGAAGACCCAGGAGTCGAACTTTCAACTTGTGGTGTGGGACGTAGTAGAAAGTGTTCGCGTCCACCCAGAAACCGTAGTTATCCGCGATGCCTGAAATGCGGTTTCCGTTGGAGTCATTCAATTGACTGGCGGAGTAATTTAAAGCCTGGTTCGCATAGGTGATGCCAGGATCCGGAATCACACCGGCATTGAGCCCAAACTGTCCCGGCACCCATTGCCCCTTCTGTTGACCGAGCAACGGCGAAGCAAATCCGATGGCGATCAGTGCTAGCACCCAGGTGATGGGTTTGATTCGCGATGGCATTCCTCTGTCCTTGCCTGAGATGCGGGCTCCGACGTTCCATGCGGTGTTTCTACGGCGTCATTGATTTGATGACTTCTCCGCCCTTCATTGAGATGTTGATCATGTCCTTTGCGTCGAGATTCATCTTCGTTAGGTCCACCATTCGAATCTCGCTGTTGTCGTAAGTGCGGAAATAGTACCGCTTGGCTTTAAGGTCGCTGGCTGAGGTCCAGACTGTGTAGTCAGCCAGTACATTGCCGTGTTCATCTTTTTCGTCTTCCCGAGCCGAACCCCTGGGAATGTCAAACTGATTCAGGAGGTGGAACGCCTCAAGAACGGTGTCCTCCCCGGTCTTGCCCGGGAAAGCCGACTGGCTGAATGCGACGGCACGGACGAAGCGTGATGTGGGCGTGAAGTCTCCCGGCATACCGAGCATGCCTGAGCCCTTGCCGAAGGGCTCGAGCGTGACTGATCCCAGCTTCACCGGAGCATGGCTAGTCATCGAGAAATTTACGTAGTTGCGCAGATTGCTCATGTGCCAATCGAACGATGGCGAGTTGGTGATGACCCCGAGAGGGTTGTCGTAGACGGTCAGTTTGCCGCCAACGTACTCGATGACGATGCTCTTGCCGGAGGCGTCGTGCACCACGTAGTGCAGAGGAGGCGCGAATTTCCAAGCCTCGAGGACGACTCCCGCAACCAAGATTTTGCCGATGTTTTCTCGGACCTCATCGGCAGTGGCGAAGTTTTCCAGCACCCACGAGCCTACCTCCCACTGAGCAATGGTCTTGCCAGCATCTTCTGCCTTATAGGACATGAATCCGGCGGTTCCTGGGAAGTAGAAAAGGCCGAAGGCGAGGCCCTTCTCATTGAGCCCGTCAAACATGAAGGGCAGCCCTACGCCGTTTGCCCCTAGGCTGGCGTACTTCGCCTTCCACTTGAGCCCTTCCTTGCCGTCGGGCGTCGTTCCTGTCCGAGCATAACCGCGCGGCACCATGATCACATCCGAGTGAAGATCGAAGGAAAATTCCACCGTTCGCGCGTAAACGACGGTGCCGTCCTCGGCGGTTAAACGGATTCCAGTACAAGCCCGAACAGGCTGTGGAGCGCCACTGAGCAGGAGCGCGACGCCGATTGCGGACGACAAGACCTTTCGCACACCGTGGTACTGAGTCATTTATGCCTCCATCAAACTCTTAGATCGGCTCGGTTATACAGAGGGTAGTAGTGCCGGGGGGCCGAGAAACTGTCAGAACTTACAGCGCAATACGAAGCTTTCGCCCCAAACGAACTAACTGGGCCGGGGGCCGCGACTGGTGTTGAAATCACGATCATTCTCCAACATCACCGGCCTTGGGTTTTCTCAACTGTCGTTATCAGCGATTACACTCAGAGGGGTTTATCGGCTTGCCGAGAGGCTTGCCACAGCTGCCAAATCTCAGAAGCAATTTCTGTATACCGTTCAGGAGGACCAGCGGTTACCGCGTCAAACCAACGAACTAATTCTTCATGGACAACCCGGCACACGTCGGCGGCTGATTGGCAAGCGCGCAGGCGTGGCAAGATGCTGCCTGCCTCCGATTGATACTCGTCTGGGTTAACTTCAAAGTTGATGCGTGCTGGATCGTGGCGGAATAGCAGCGCTGCCGTGGCATCGAACAAATCGCCGTACTCTTCCCGGAGTCGTCTACGCTCTTGCAAAATCTCTTCGCGCGTTCTGGCCATGTTGGCCAAAATCTACCATAGAGGCATGTTGCCCAGCGACAGTTGACGAAAACAGGCCATTACACTCAAGTGCCCCGCACAACGCCATGATGAGATCGAGATTTAACGCCAACTGGGGACAGAGAACTTTACGAGACTAGGAAAAGTTCGTTGGACCCAGCCGACAGTGTGATCTGCCATGTGGAGGTACGCCTTGGCTCCCTGCGTCTCGTCGATGGTACGAGCTTTCCCCACGAAAGAGTCAATTGAACCAGCTTCGACCGGGACGTACAGACAAACAGACTCGGGCTCAGCAGGTCCCTTGCAGCCATCAGCCCTAAGGCTTACGAGCACCACTGCGTGTCCAACGGAATCTATGCAGCGGAAACTCATGTGAATACCGCCTCCGGCGACATTCGGTTCAAAAGCTCCCAGCTGCACATCGCGGGTGTCTTTGATGTCCGATGGGAAGCCACTCAAAATCTGCGCAGTCTTGGAAAGATCGTCGTGGGCTAGGTACATCCTAGTCGCACCGCGAAAAGGTCCGTTTGAGCAGGTGACTAGGTATTCAACGACGTCTTGATCGAACCAGACGACCTCAAACTCTATTCCTCGCATGATTGGAGATTCTAAGGGATAGTTGACGTAAACAGGCCTTCTCGCAACTTTGCGCCTTTTGTTCGCCAAAATCGGGGTCGATGAGCGCTATGGCAATATTACGCCACCTCGGTATGAAAACCTTGCCCGAAACTTTAAGGTCGTGCAAAATAACACTGCCATGAAGCGTGAATTAGGACCTTTGCGAGGACAAACCTATGACGAGTTCTTCTCCTCGAAATCGCCCGTAAGTCGCCTCCAATTTGCCGGACTGCTTGTGCTGGGAGGAGCCTTGGTCACTTGTGGCGTCTCCCTGGTGGTGATGATCTTGTCCAACTTCCCCTTCGCGTCTCTGGATTTTACGGCGGCAATTATCCTAGTCGCTTGCCTTTGCGTGCCTATCGCCATTATCTATTTCGGTGTTCTCCACATACGGCGAGCTTTTGCAAACGGACGCTAAGGGTTCATCGGAGTTGGTGAAATCGGGATTTTTTCGCCTGTTAGAGGTAGTCAGTCTCTTGCCTTCGCATTCAGTTTGTAATCGACGCCAGCGCTATAGCGTATTGCCCACATGCTCAACCACAGGCCAAGCGATTCTCAAGCGCGTAGCTCACGTGCGGGAAAGGATTCAGAATACCCATCGGCAATATAACCGACGAGATTTTACAGCAGCCCCTTCAATGGTCGGCGTAGTTGACGAAATCAGGCCATTTCACTCATTGGCTCGTGGCAAGATCGTGAATCTTCGCAAGCACCGCCTGTGCCTCTTCGACCGTGCAACCCATTCGGGTGTCAAACTCGCCCTCAAGATCAATGCCATTGCAGACCTCATTCAGCGCGTTGTTGATGATGCACAGTTCGTCTTTTGTGAGTTCCACAAGCATGCACCCATTCTCTATCATCTCGTCAACTGTTGAAACCAGGCGTGTCTGTTGAAAAACTCTTTTCTAGGTGTTCGAGGCAGAAAATGCAGCCTGTAAGTGGTTGATTTCTTGTTCGAGGAGCCAACCAAAATTCTTCAAAATTACTTAGTTGGTTCCTTTTTCAACAGACACAGGCCATAGCGCTCAAAACCCCCTCTCCCATGTTGCACTGCTCGGACGGTTTGCCGTAGTTCAATCCTGCGGCATGGGAGGCCGTCGCCATGGGCAAACTGAGAATCAAGCCGAATTACCGTCGCCGAGTGCTTCGTTTGCCGGATCTGGATCATTGCAAATTGGCAGTGCTCAACAGCCTCGGCTCACCAGCCTCGCGCCGCGTGTACGAGTACGCTATCGATCAATTCATCGCCTGGTACTGCTCCGAACCTCGACTGGCCTTCAACCGCATCGTGGTCGTGCGCTACCGCATGCACTTGGAATCACGCGGTCTGGCCGCCAATACCATTAACCAACAACTGGCGGCGGTTCGAAGGCTCGCCCATGAAGCTGCCGATTCTGGTTTGCTCAGCCCAGAACTGGCTGCGGGGATCAGCCGAGTGAAGGGCGTCAAGCAGCTCGGTTTTCGATCCGGCAACTGGTTGAGCGCAGAGCAAAGCTCAGAAGTACTCAAACACGCTTGTGGCGATAGCATGCGTGCCAAGCGAGACTATGCGATGCTGGCCATGCTGTTCGGTTGTGGCTTCCGCAGATCGGAGCTGGTCGGCTTAGAGTTGGGCGAGGTCCAGATGCGCCAGGGGCACTGGGCAGTGGTGGATCTGATCGGCAAAGGCGGCCACATCCGCACCGTCCCGATTCCAAATTGGGTCAAAGCGGCGCTCGATCAGTGGATACGAGCAGCCGGGGTCAGGGAAGGAAGGATATTCCGAGCCGTCGCCAGGGCGGGAAAGGTATGGGGAAGAGGCATCTCGCAGAATGTCGTGTGGTACGTAGTCAAGACCTGCTGCGAGAGAGCGGGCTTGGAGCATATTGCACCGCATGACTTGCGGAGAACCTGTGCGAAGCTGTGCCACACGAACGGCGGAGAGCTTGAGCAGATTCAATTCTTGCTGGGGCATGTATCCGTGCAGACGACGGAACGCTATCTCGGCTGCAAACAGAATCTCGGACATCCGGTGAACGATCTTTTTGACCTCGGAACGAACGTGCAGCCACACGAAAACGATGGTGAATCTGCCACAGTGAAAGCCTCCGACGATGTAGAAAAGGCATCTCGGCAAGCGATAGAATGCCGCCACGGAGGATCGGACCATGACCAGCCCGTCTGCGACGCAAGACCGCTATCCCTACCAGAACGAACCGATTTGGTCGAGGTCAGAAAAGGTCATCGCCCGCACAGCCTTCGACGCTGCCCTGGGGCGAGAGCTTCACGAGGTGATTCAGGAAGCAAAGAAGATGGCCAGCCAGATCCAGCAGTCGTCGGATCTGTGGGACTTGGAACATTACCTGACCCAACGTCGTAAAGAGATCGACCGCAAGTATGACTATCGGTATTCGCAACTCACACAGGTGTTCGGGAGACTTTTGTACGAAAGGCGACTCCGTGAGGAAGAACCGCGCGGCTTACGCGAGGACAAGCTGAAGCCGATCCTTTCTTTCGCCAAATTCTTAGCGGGGGACGCTGCCTGACCTGCGTTCTGAGCGCTATGGCCTGATTGCGACAGTTAATGTCCACTCTGCTTGAATTTGTCGCATCGGTCGAGAACATCCACTGGAAGCAGAAGATCACCAGTCTTTAAGGCTCCAACCGGAGCGAGCTTCGCCAAACGCTTGTCCGCAATCCACATCTCGACATTGTGAGGTGGAGGAGCGAACTCCTTGGTGGAGACCGTTAGGGGGACTTTGCTTTCGCACGGCAGGTATTCTCCGGCGTAAACCTCCTCGCCATTCGCCATCACCAATCGACAATAATTGGCTGTACCCGAAGGAGCGAGGTCACAGCCGAACCACCACCCGTGATGCCACGATATTGGCAGGGCTGGCGCATCAATCCACACCGCATTCTGTGGCATGTCTTTCGGGCGTCGGGGCGGAAATACCTTCGTGTCCAGCCAACGAACGCCCCCCGCTAACCAGAACAGTGGAAGAGCAACAACAAGAGCGGCAACTCCAAGAAGCAGCTTCGAGACAAGACTCTGGCGATCCATTGCGATTCGGTGACATTCTACGAGTATCTGGCAGTCAGTTGGCGAAATATCCCGATAACGCTCATTGACCCGACACGAGGTGGGCGACTCCTATGCACTATCGAACCTTGATCGCTGCCCTGGCCTCAGCCATAAGCTGCTCAGCGACAACAACTGGGACTTGCGCGTCAAAGGTTTCGAAAAAGAAATCTCCGTACGCATCCCAGAACACAACCCTTGCCACCCGTTTCGTATCTGTGTCTTTGCCGGTTTCGTGCAGCTCTAACGCAGAATTGCCCTCTGTGTTGTCATGTGTCAAGCGAGTGGTGTAGCGAAAGATGCCGTACTGACGATCCCCCGACTGCTTGACCCTCGCCGCCACTCTCGTGAGCGCTGGGGATAACCACTTAGTTCCCAGGTCAGATTTGCGCTGCCCCGCCATCCACAAACAGTTCGATTCCAGTGACGAAACTGGAGTCGCTTGAAGCCAGGAACAAAGCAGCGGTCGCAATCTCCTCCGGACAGTCAATGGAAGCGCGCAAAAAATTCCGGCAAGACGTGCAAACGGCGGATTAGGCGCAGCATCGGGAGTCTTCTAAAGTTGCGCGGGGAGCGCGAGGTGATATTCCTGGCTTTTGGGGACCCTCACCCCGCTGTCGCATTGGCCAGAGAATCAGACCCTTTGAGCGCCAAAACTTGCAGGTAATACAACACTCCCGAAATACATCCCATAACGGGAACTATATACAAGAAGAAGACCAGCCACCCTGCTTCGGAGAAAAAATAAGAGTTGACATGCCCCAGCACAGGCAGAAATGCTGAGTCGGGCAGGGGGACATTGTAATTGCCGAGTTCCATACGGGTAAGCACTGCACCTCCATAGATAAGCAAGACTACCCAGGTCCGCCAGGCAGCCCTCCACATCAATCGCCATGGTGGGCCACCTGCTCTGCGTCGGCTCAAGAGAAGCCAACCCACAGCCGTCAAGGCGGTGACTATCAGTCCCATCTGCGCAACAAGAGACAGGGCTCGATTGACCTGATAAAACCCCTCCCGGATCAGGAACGTGATGTGATAGGACCACCACAGCAGACCGCCTGACAGAGCCCAACACAGTATCAGGAACGCGACAAAAACCAAAGTTGCTCGAAGCTTACGTTGCTGTTCACTCATAGGCGGCCCTTCGCTTACAGACATCCGTGAAGAGTGTTGTTTGTCGGATCAAACCAGTCGTGGCAAGCTTGCTGTTGTCGCCAGATCTCCCACCATTGAGCACGGTAAGAATCTGCATTCCAGCTCACTGAATGCGCCTGAAAGGGGCCAACACCTTTGGCATTGAGCTCTATATGGGTGGTATATGGATACGGCCAAGTTGTCACAGAATCTGCCGGAGCCACCCAGTCTTGCACAGTTGTAACATCCAGCCAATATCCAATGTTATTCCTATCGATTGAAATGAAGTTTCCCCCACCGTCCCAGTCCTGAGTGTTGTATACAGGAGTGTTTAGTGTAATGAGATTATCGATCTTGTGGTTCACATATGAAGATGCCTGCACTGCGACATCGCCTCCACGACTATGGCCAATTATATTAAGTTGCTCACCAGGCGCAAATGGGTGACTGTTCACAGTCTCAGCCAGCTTCCGTGCCCCCTGTTCAATATGGCTTCCACCGAGGTTGCCGCCTACCTGGCCCCCCTTCCCCCAATTTAGAATTATGACATTATTATCGTGGAATTTCACTTTTGCCTCAGCCACCAACTTCATATTCATGTTCCACTCGCTGCCGCTCGCCCGAGTTCCGGGAACTATGATGGTTAAATGGCCATCCGGGTCCACACTGTTGATTGGGTTGTTCTGCACATAGGCATAGAGATTCCAAGACTGGGGATTACCCTTGCTAGCATAGATAATCGGATCATCAGGCGTCATAAACCTGCCCATGCTAGAAGCATTGTACCGGGCTCCGAAGTTATCGAGGTTGGATTCGGCGTCCCGTTCTTTGCCGGTGAAGTGATGAAAGTCCAAATCGCTGGTAAATGTCGCGCAATTCCCCCTCACAGTCTGGCCATCTCCGAAAGGCAAACTCACTATCGTTTGACAAACCGCACTGTTCGTCGTGTCCACGCGTGCCCGCACAGTACCCACCCAGTCACCGTGCGAATAGAAAAGCGGCGCTAGGTGCATATCTGCCAAATAGTTGGTGTACGTTCCCAAAAGCATATTCCCAACGTACACATACCGCTGCCACGTCAAACAGGTATTACCGGTTCGCTGCACCACGCGGCCAGTTTGGTCGTACAAATAGTAACAAACCTGGCTGCCGATATTCTGCTGGACCCGCTTTCCTTCAGCATCGTATGTATATGTTGCAGCGCTATTATCGACTGACGCGATTCGGTTTTCAGCATCATAGATGTAACTGTGATTGCCGTCGTTCCGCAGGTTTCCCGCCGCATCATAGCTCAGTCCATCTACGTGATTGTTATTGCTAGTGAAGGTGTAGAGCGGTTGCGGCCCACCTTGTGGAGCGTTCTGCTGCCAGCGGTTGCTGTATCTATCGTACTTATATGTAAAGCTCTGCGATGAGGAGCCGTTTGGGCAGTTCGCAGTGCAGGAACTGGACGCCAAACGATTGAGATCATCTTGCGCATAGGTCCAAGTGCCGTTCACGGTATCAGTGCTGGACGTCACGTCGCTATTCGGAGCGTATCCCACGGTATAGCGGTACACAGTGCTCCCCGCGCAACTGCCTCCGGAACAGTTCGTTCCGACTGCGGCTGCTTGAACTCGGCCACGAGCGTCATACGACCAGGACTGCGAAAACCCGTCTCCAAAGCCGGCTGCGGTCAGGTGCCCATAGCCGTCATAATGAGCGTTGGTGAAGGGAATGGGGGGTTCGCCCGGACCATTATAGTTAGTGTGACTAATTGTCGTTAACCTGCCCGCGACGTTGTATGTCCACGCATCAAGTAGAATTGTACCATCGCCTGTTTCGTCGCCAATCAGGTCGTAAGTATATGTGGTCTCCAATGCCGAGGTACTAGCTGCTGGGACCTGCTCCAGCTGGTTTATCCTTCCCATGCTGTCGTAGCTGAAGGCAAACTCCGTTGTTGCACAGCTAGCCCCGGTGCATTCCCAGCTCAAACGTCCGATAGAATTGCTGATCGGATATGACTGACCAGCGACCGTAATTGTTCCGCTCTGATCGTAGGTGAACGTCGCCGCAGGAGTAACGCCGTCCGAATAAGATCTCTGGGTCACCCGGTTCAAAGGATCGTATTGATACGTGGTTGTCACCGTGGTAGCGGAGTTGGCTTGGTTCGGGGCAGGCCGCGTCCGAGATTTCAGATTACTGTTCAGGTCATAGCCGTTGACGCACTGATTGTTGCTCCACGTTCCATTGCAGGTGGTACCTGACTCCGGGTTCGTAGCGGCCAGCAATCGCGAAAGGCTGTCATACGTAAAGGTGCGCTGAGCTAATGCGCCCTGCGACACGGTCAGAAGGTCGTCCATGACATCGTAACTGTAAGTGGTTATAAACCCTGACTTAGCAATGTCCTGCCCGCAAGCTGCCGGAGCGCCTCCTGGCCCAAGCTGTCCCGATGAACTTACCTCGCACAGAGAAACCAGACGCCCGAGGGCGTCCACTTGTGACACCTTCGCAAGGCGGCCTGTCCCGTCGCCCTCGTCCAGAACCTGCGTTGCACGGCCTGCGTAGGTGGTAGCGACGTAGCTGTTGTCAGAATGGGTAAGAAATGTGACACGTGACAGGGCATCGTACTTAAAAGCATCCCCAGCCTCAGAGGGGCAACCTCCGGCAGGTGTGGCGCTGTTGGCCTGATACGGGTAAGAAATGAACCGCTTGCGTCCAAGGCCGTCGTAACAACTGTCGGTCTTGTCCCAAGGCACGCTCTCTCCATTGGCACGACTGTGGCTGATGGGATGACCGACACCATCGTAGTAGACGAATTCATCAGTGGCTCTTGTGCCATCAATGTTCTTCTTCGCCTCTACGTTTACGCTCCCAACTGTATCTGTGTAAAAGTACTGAGTAGAGCCTCCATCCGGGTACCTAAACTGCGTGGGGCGGTCCAGCGGATCGTTGTACAAATAAGCGCGGCTCTGCTGGTTGGCATCGGTTGAAGCCGTCAGTTGGCCATTGTTGTAATCGTAGGTGAGGTTCTGCGCGTGGCCAAGGGCATCGGTAATGTTCGTCAGATACGCATTCGTGTTGATGCTTGGCGTGTAAGAGGCATTTTGACCACCCGACAATACGGTAAAGCTGTTTGTATATGAGTAGGTCGTCGAGTGATTCGAGCCGGAGGGCATATCGCTGCAGGACCCATTACCGCACGGATCTGTTCTTATCAAAACCAGACCAGTCTCGTCATAACTAAAGGTACTAATAGGATTCGCACAAGTAGTGGAACCCGTGAAACACTTGCGAGTTACGGTCGTCGCGTTGCCTCGGGCATTGTACGTAGGACTATAGTTGGTTTCATCATGTCCAGACGGTGGAGGAGAAACGATACTAACGGCGGACCCATCGTAAACGTAATCCGTCTCTGCCGATTCATTTGACGTGCTGCAGGTGGCCGCTTGGCACACAATCACGTCAGAAGGCCGATCAAGAATCGACGGTGCAGCAGGAAAAATTGGAGTGGCAGCAAAGCTAACGTAATCTGTGTGCGTGTGACGCAGCAGCGCACCTGGCGCGCTGGAGCCGTAATCGTACTCATACAGATCGGTGAGCACTCCAGGCAATGAGTTGTAACTGCAATAGCCGGTTGCACAGAATGCTGGCGGGGCAGCGAATTGATAAGTATGGGTTGTCTGAGAGGTCTGCCCATTGTCTAAAGTCACCTTCTCGTCCGGCGGCAGGAAGGTGTCGGCATAGGTTTTTGCTACTGTTCGCAACAATGAGCCATTGGTGCCGTAATATGCGACCGAAGTTTCGACGGGGGCTAGGCCGTTGGAAATCTCGGTACTGTCGTTGGGGTGGCAGCACGTCGGGAAGGCCCCGTATGTGTACACAGTTGAAAAATTTGTTCCGGTTTGCAGATCGTAGGTGGTTACTGTGGTGGTTTTGCTGCTCCAGGTTGGCCAGGTATGACTTGGGTTCCAGTTCCATGTCGTCGCATAGGCGAAGTGCTGATGCAATACCTCATTACCGCCATCGAAGCTGACATACCGATCGGTCACAGCTTGCGTGTCGTGTTGTTCATGACAGTCAGTTGAGATGCTACCTGGAGCGTGGTTTATAGCGAGGTAATCGCTGCTTGTGGAGAGCGAATTGTTCCCCCAGATGTAACGTACGTATCCGCCGGTAGGGTAGGACAGCTTACTTAGAAGCCCGGAGGTCGGGTCATAACTGAACCCGTATGATTGGCCGTTGGGTAACTGGATCGCAGTGATCTCAGGAAATGTGACCTTCAGGGAACCGCTGTCGGCGGCGCATTGGGCATTTGGTGTACTGATCGAAAGCTGGACGTTGTACGTCCAGTTGGAGCTGATGTTGGCCCAGGTCATGCGGTACGGGATAGCCAACCCAGACACCGTAAGAGTGTTTCCCGTAATCCCGAAGCCGGACGATGACAGCTCTGTACGCCCCAGACTGTCAGTAACAGTGAATGCACCCGTACCGTGATTCGAGATGGTAACGGTGTTTCCGTTCCGATCTTCAATCCGGTCAGGGATAGATGACCACCCGTTCGTATAAACTGGGTTGCTGTACATGTGGGCGTTAGAGAAGTAATAAACGGTTCCGTCGCGATCTGCTACCGTTACAGCCGTTGGTTGGTTGGTTCCACTTCCGTCAACCGCCGTCGCCTGAACGCGGGCGTCAGCGCCATAGAGGTAGTTTGGGTACCCGTTGTTACCCGGCACGCAGGGGCCGGGGCCGTTCTGTTCCGAAGTCGAGATTCCCAATTCGTGTGTCGTGCCGCTCATCTCAGTAAACACAAAATTAGTGTAGTAGTAGCAGTGCGAGAACTGGGGCGGACTGTTGGAGTATTCAACAGTATGCACGTTTTGCATGGTTCCGAGTTGTGGAAGGCCATAGCTCCAGCCCCCCGTTCCTAGGATACTGAAGTTATCCACTCGCGTGAGTCCATATGGCGTGTATGGCGAGGTGAAGTGATGTTCGGCGTTGGAATCGTAGCCGAAAGAAAACGGCAGGGTAAATCCTCGATTGGGAGGCACCGGGACGCCGATACGGACACTGACGCTCCCTGTGGCCGGGTTGACCGCCTCGTTTACGAGGCGTATGTAGTCGTGTCCCGCTCCTGGTATTGGCGGAGATTGGTCGCCGGTGATGTTTGTGATTTGCGCTTGAGCTACGGAACCAAAAAGAACGGCAATGCAGGTAAAAAGGATTGTAGGCAGTGGGGCCACATCACGCATACGGGCCATACGACTCTCCAGTGCAGAATTGGAATCACGTTTGGTGAAAGGACCGCGGATGGATCTTCACCTGCTCAGGGCGAACGAATCCCTGTGCGCGTTCACGGTCGGTTTGAGCCGGGTTTTCCTAACCCGATCCGAATGCGATTACCAGAAAAATCAGCCGGTGGCGATGACTGCTACGGACTGCGTAAAGACGAGGACGAGGGATTCAATGGTGGATACGTCGTGTAGGGGCACAAAGAAGGACAGCCGGGACAGAGATGAACTACGACGAAGTGAGCCATGTGAATCTCCAGCACAGTTAGTTACCTCCCCTCAGGTACTAACTGTAGCGCGGGAATATATCCCTGGATCGAAGTCGTGTCAAGTAAAAAGTTTCGCAGACTTACCTATCAAACTGCACCGTAGAGTTATACAACGGTGTTCCAGGAAAGACGCGACGCAGATATCTGCTATCCAAGGCGAGTTAGAGCCAATTTGTCATTTTGACAATACCCCTTAGCAGATCGTTGAGAGCCTGCATTTCAGTAGCCCTGAATGACGTACAATTAAGCGGAATCTAACCGTTATGCTCCCCCGCGTGCCGATTCGGCGGCGATTCGTTGTGACTTCTGTTCTGCCAGCCCTGTCTCCAGGTTTTATGGCTGTACAAATTTCGAATGGATGGGTATGGCGGTCTTTGCAAGCGAGTCAGGACAGTGGGCTGCTTGCCGGAAGTGTACTGGTCTCGTTCGAAAAAGAGATTGGAAAGCCTTGACAAATCGGGCGGTCAAAGAGTTTGTTAAGCGGCATCGAATATCAAAGCAGGAAGTTACCGCCGTGCGAGCCCAGCTTGCCGAGGTCGATCGATTGTTCGCCGAACATATGAAACCCTGACACGCGCGGATCGTAACGCGAGTGGCATGCCTTACTCGTGCGATAATGCCGCCGTGGATCTGGATTCTATCCGCGCCCGCGCCCAAGCTCTGCAGCAGGAAATCGCTCAACTGCGCGCCGATAACGAAAACTATCTGACAATGCCCCTCCGCTCTTCACTGGAAAGTGACGCGCACACGAGGCGAGAAATTCTACTGGGGGAGATTCTCGCCGAACTCAGCAACCTGACGAAAAAGAAGACTCCATAGACGGGGTGCGAGCAGTCGACCCAGTCGATTAACTGCCATATTACTTCCATATTTGCACAAGCCTCGACTGTCGCGATACGTTTCTCGTACTCATTTGAGGTTTGCGCCATTGGACGAACACGCCAGACGATACATCGCCTCGCTCATGGAGCGTGTCCACCTACTTCGCCAACCTCGAGTTGAGGAAGCCACCGAGGTGAAAGACGAAGCCAGTGACGAGCGTGAGCAAAGGTACGCGATCAGGATTTTGACCTGGCTGCGCGATCGGCTTTGAAAATATAGACACAGAACAAGGGGCACAGTGGCTGCGGAAAACCGCCGTACAGAGAAGGTGTCAAGTCTCTTCCGCTGCTCACGGCGGCCTCTTGCCGCTGGTAACAGGCAGATGCTACGCGATGCGTTTGTTGGCCGCGATTTAAGCTCGTCGCCGTACGGATTTCGTAACGGGCTACCTTCTGCGTTGTCCGCCAAATGAATCAACGCTTATGCATCGCCCCTTCGCGTAGGTCGATTATCTTCATCTTCCCCGATACCTTGAACAGCTTCGCATCCGGCTCGGTCAATGCAATTTCCGACACTTCGAAGTTCTGCACGCCAACGCGCGGGTCCTGTAGCTTGCTGACGAGGTTCACTCCAAGTTGCGGCGAGTACCAATACTCACGCTGCACTTCAAGGGGGCTATCGTTGCCGATCTGCCCGGCCGCAATGACCACCGTTTCACGAGTCCCCACAGTCTCGATGCCGCTGATAGACTGCTTCCCTAAATCCTCAATATTCGCCAACCCAGCGCGCCGGGAATCTACTGCGCTCCTGGGCGATGGAACGTTGGCGCAGTAAACCCTTCTACCTGGCAGACCTCTTCCTTCGGCACGCAGAGGTAGAGTTCATGCGCTACCGGATCGCTGATTTCGATTTGCGTCACCACCGACTCGTGCTTGCCATCCTCGGGAACGAGCAACCGCCGTTCCTGAAAAATTCTTCCCACCCAACCGACAGGTTACCCGTAGGGCCATTGTCAACAACCATTCGGCTGCCCTGACCGATACCGACACGGAGGCCGCTGGCAAACGCTGGTGGTCTTTACTTTTGCGTGCTTGAAAGCTGCTCCACTTCGGTAACCTTGTGCCAGCCCTGATGCGCCTGCACACTCAGCGGCGGGGGATATACCGATGGCTGCTGATGAATGCAGAGAAAAGCTTGACCAAGCCATTGAACAGGTCAGTAAACACCTCTCGGCGGCGCAGGCCACAATTGACCATGCGACGCGAGCAGTAAAGCACAATTCTGAAAAATTCATGCAAGACGATTCGCACCGAGCCTTGAAGCTTGCCATGCGCCTCAGAAATGCTTGCATGAGCCTTAATAGCGCCATTCATCGATACAGCGCGCAGACAACGATTAAGCGACTGAAACAGCGAAGGAAGGCACAAGCGGCACAGGCAGGGGAGTGAAAATGGACGCAATGGGCGCGCTTCTTCCTATTCTGGCGTTTTTCGTGGCGTGGTGGACTCTGAAGGTAAACCGGGAGTCACGGGAGTTTACGTATCGGGCGCTTCAGCACGCGAACATGGACTGGGTACAAGGGAAATGGTTTGATTTGTACTTCAAAGCCGACCAAGCTTGCAACGCCTTGGAGCGCTACCAGACTGTTTATCAGCACAGCAATCCTGCTATCCCATCCGTCGCACAAATGAATGACCACAATCACCTCATGTACCTCATCCGTGAGGCGTACACGATGGCGAGTGTGTTTCCAAAGAATGTAGCGACTGATGCCTTGTTGTAAGCGTACGGGCTGTACCGTCTTGACGGAGGCTACCCTCGGCGTTTACGGGCGGCTCGGAAGGTGGATGAGACGGGAGGATTGATCTCGTCGGTGTAGATTTCTTCTACCCAGGCGCGCTCGATAGCTTGGTCGAGCCGCGTGAGCAATTGCGCGAGGGTCTCATCTGGCCGACGCTTCAGCATGGCCAAGGTGTTGTGACCATCGGTGGCCACTGCCACACAGCCCACGGGATTGAGTATGCCCACGGTGATTTCGCCATCGGCGATCAGGGCGGCGATGTGCGGCAGGTCCGCATGGACGGAGTCGCTGGCGCCGGCATTGTCTCTTAGGCTGGGATTGCGTTTGTGGGCGGGACGTTGGCGGCGAGATTCCACGGTAGTAGCTCCTCGATCCGGTTGATGGGATGTTCGGCGATGCGGGTCATCACTTCCCGCAGATAGGCTTCAGGATCGAGACCATTGAGTTTCGCTGAGCCGATCAGGCTGTAGATCGCCGCTGCACGTTCTCCTCCGGCATCGGATCCTGCAAACAAGTAGTTTTTCCGGCCCAGGGCCACCCCGCGCAGAGAGCGCTCGGCAGCGTTGTTGTCGATCTCGATGTGGCCATCTTCTATATAGCGTGCCAGCGCGTCCCAGCGCGAGAGCGCATAGCGAATCGCGGCCGTCGTGTCCGACTTGCGCGAGAGTTTCGAGAAGTTGGCCTCGAGCCACTGCCGCATCGAGTCCAGCAGTGGCTTTGACTCCGCCTGGCGCACCGTCCGTCGTTCCTCTGGTGGCTTGCCTCGAATCTGATCTTCCACCTTATATAAGGCCGCGATCCGCTGCAGCGCTTCCTGTGCGATCGGCGAAGCGTGAGCTTGTTCCAGATCGTAGAAGTGGCGCCGCACATGCGCCCAACACACCGCTTGCTGGATGCGCCCATCTGCGTAGAGCTGATTGAATCCCGCGTAGGCATCCGCCTGCAACGTACCCCGAAACTTGCCCAGATGCTGCTCGGGATGCTCGCCTTTGCGGTCCGGTGAGTAGGCAAACCACACCGCCGGTGCAGCCTTGTCGCCCGCAGGACGATCGTCGCGCACATACGTCCACAAGCGCCCCGTCTTGGTCTTCCCATTTCCCGGCGCCAGCACTGGTACTGGAGTGTCGTCCGCGTGCAACTTGCCAGCTTCCATCACATAGCCTTGCAGCGCTTCTACCAACGGTTCGATTAATCGGCTGCTGGCTCCTACCCAATCCGCCATCGTCGAGCGTTCCAGTTCCACCCCTTGACGGGCATAGATCTGCGACTGGCGATACAGCGGCTGATGGTCACAGTACTTCGACACCAGCACGTGCGCCAACAATCCCGGCCCTGCCGCTCCGCGGTCGATGGGACGGCTCGGCGCTTCCGCCTGCACAATGCAGTCGCACTTCGTGCAGCTCAGCTTCGTGCGCACGTGACGAATCACCATGAAACTGGCGGGCACGTACTCCAGCATCTCGGAAACATCCTCACCCAGCTTCCGTAACTCCCCCTGGCATTGTGGGCACACCGTTTCTTTCGGCTCGTGCCGTCGCATCTGTCGCGGAAGATTCTCCGGCCACGCACGGCGAGTGATTTTGGTTGCGCTCGCACCCCAAGAGGCTGGGACCGAACTCGGTTCCGTTGGCTTAGGCGCCTTCTCGTCGGTATTCGACTGCAACTCCTCCAGCCGCAGTTCCAACTGCTCGATCTGTCTCGCCAGTTTCTCCGACTTCCGCCCAAACTGCATGCGATGCAGTTTCGACAACAACAACTTCAGATGCTCGATCTCACGCTCGCGCGACAGTAGTTGCTCGTCTTTGGTGACCAGTTCCTGATGTTGTGTCAGGATCAGCGCACGCAGCGCTTCCGCGGGAAGGACATTCAGATCAGGCAGCGCAGCTACGGGCATGCGCGGAGTATCGCATGAACTCGCGCGTTTTCATCCGGCACAGGCACGAAAAAGTTGTGGAAAGAATCTCGCGTGTTACACCGACAGCTGCGGTTCCCAGGTGCGCTCCGGCCGTCGCCAGTCGATGCCTTCCAACAGCATCGATAACTGCGCACGCGTCAGAGAAACCGTGCCGCTTTGAGCTTGCGGCCACACGAAGCGCCCGCGCTCCAACCGTTTCGCAAACAAGCACAACCCATCGCCGTCGAACCAAAGTACTTTGATCAAATCACCGCGCCGTCCGCGAAACACGAATACGTGCCCGGAAAACGGACTCTGTTCCAGCTTCGTCTGCACCAACGCACTCAACCCGGTGAATCCCCGCCGCAAATCAGTTACACCCGCTGCGATCCAGATCCGCGTCTTGGCTGGCAGCGCAATCATCGCGCCAGACACTCCAGCAATACGCGAACTAACCCTGGATCGGCGTCGCCTTCAATGCGTACCTTTGCTTGGCGCAGTTCGATGTGAATCCTTCCCGGGTTAGACTTTGGGTTCGCAACTTCGATCGACGTTGCAGCTTCGCCACTGGCATGGGTCGTCACCGGCGGCAAGCTTTCACTCACCCGCACGGGCAGCAACTTCATCGTCGCCCTTTGCTCCCCCAGTCTTCCGCTCAAGTAGAGCCGGCGCCAACCAAACACCTGGTTCGCGTTCACCCCGTGGGCTCGCGCGATGCGTGCCACCGACGCGCCTTCGGCCAACGTCTCTTCGACGATTCGCCGCTTCTCCGCAATGCTCCGCCGTTGCCGCTGGACCGCACCCGCCAACTCACTCTTCGCCGTTGACCCAGCTGGAACTTGTCGGGAAGTGTCCATCTCTGCTCCAAGTGGACACCTATCCTAAGTGTCCACTTCGGAGAATGGCTCTCTTTTAGATGGTTGTCGAGACGGTCACAACCGGACGCTTACGCCTTGTTTGCCAGCACCGATTTTTTAAATCCAGCGTATGCGCTATCAAAAGACCGGCTGAAGAGCCTTTCGGATGCGGTGGAATTGCTGCGACAGAATGCACTCGTTAACAAAAGCGTACTTGATGTGGTGAGTGAATCGGAAGGCACAAGCGCCATCGCTGCGAAGGCTGGAAAGTGAACCCTACCGAGACCGCTGGCAACCCTGGCGGCCTCTTTATTCTGTGCCTAAATTTGTGCCTACCAGCAATCCCGAGCACTTGCGATGGGCGGATGCATGTGGGGCGCGTTCAGATTTACCAGATCGGAGGCATGGCAGCTGCCTGCAATTGATTGCCAAAACCACCACGGTGC